>Ga0115000_10000098_pt1 | contig 72937 bp, 61 predicted proteins | sample ArcticOcean_MG_C_6_FD_89690 | JGI IMG/M metagenome (GOLD analysis project Ga0115000, IMG submission 89690) | Marine microbial communities from western Arctic Ocean - ArcticOcean_MG_CB8_128 | ecosystem: Environmental > Aquatic > Marine > Oceanic | place: Arctic Ocean: Canada Basin | collected... | reverse complement strand
TTTATGGTTAAAAAAGTTTCTCCACCCGATAGTTGGCTTGATCCCTATTCACTACACATTAAAACTTATAGCCTACCAAAAAACTTAAATCATAAAAAAAAGCCACCTCATGAATGAAGTGGCTTTTTGAACAAATTTCAACACCTAAACTTAACTTTGATGACTTTAATAACCTGATACTATTAAAAAGATTCTCATTAGTCAACTATTTAATTTTTAGGCATAAAAAAAGGTTCTAGGAAAATCCTAAAACCTTTTTTTATGTGGGAGATACTGGGTTCGAACCAGTGACCCCCTGCTTGTAAGGCAGGTGCTCTGAACCAGCTGAGCTAATCTCCCATTAAACTGGAGTGCAAATATATTGCTTACTAGTTACTATGCAAAAATATTGCTCACTATTTTTTCTTATTCTTTCTTTTACCTGCAAACTTATAGGCTCGAAGATTTCTCTTACTTACCTGGTTGTTTACTAAACCCTTTTTCCTTTCATGAAAAGCGCCTTTGTAAGTTGGGTCTTCCTTCTTTTTTAAACGATCTATCTCACGAGCATAATTCCTTGCCTCTTCCTTTGATGTGACACAAACTTCCACATCATCAGGCACAACTACTAGAGGAATTTCCTTACCTATCATCGTTTCGATTTTCACAACATGAAACTCTTCCACTGGCGAAGCAAAAGTAATAGACACCCCTTCTTTCTTAGCTCTACCAGTCCTCCCTATTCGATGAATATACTCGGAGTACATCACTGGTATTTCAAAGTTAATCACATGACTTACTTCTGAAATATCAATTCCTCTAGCAACAACATCAGTAGCAACAATGCCTCGTAAACTTCCTTCTTGAAATTTGTTAAACGCGTTGATCCTGGTATTTTGCCCTTTGTTCGCGTGAATGACACTCCATTCACCGACTTCTTTTCGTTCTAAAAACTTCTGTAAACTTGCTGCCGTCTCTTTGGTCCTTGTAAAAACCAAGACACGTGACAAGTCTTCATTCTCAAGTAGTTTGATTAACAAATTACACTTAGTACCGTAATTAGGAACTTTATATAAATACTGATCAACTGTATCTACAGTTTTAAACTGATGTTTCACTTCAATTTTGACAGGAAAATCTAAAAAGTCCTCACTAAGTTTTTCAATGTTTTTGTGAAAAGTAGCTGAAAAAAGTAAATTTTGTTTTTTTCGAGGAACTATTTCTAGTATTTTATTTAACTGAGGCATGAAGCCCATGTCCATCATTTTATCAGCCTCGTCGAGAACCATGGTGTTCACAGATTTCAAATTAATGTATCCTGTTGAATACAAATCCATGAACCTTCCAGGAGTTGCAATGATTATATCACACCCACTGTCCAAGTCTTGCCGCTGAGCTTTAATTCCTCCCCCGCCAAAAACTTTCACAAATCTTAAATCAGTGTACTTTCCCAAATCAGAAAGATTCTGATGAACCTGATATACTAATTCATGGGTTGGTAAAAAAATTACACAACGCGGGTTATCACCTTGCGCATAATTTAGCTTCTTTAATATTGGCAGTACATACGATGCTGTTTTACCAGTACCCGTTGGAGCCACCCCAATTACATGTTGACCATTGAGAATTTTTGGAATAGCTTTCTTTTGTATATCCGTCGGTTCCTCATATCCTAAATCAGCTATTGCGTTTAACAGTTGGCGATTCAATCCTAATTCTGAAAAATCATTCATAATTTAAAGTTAAAATGATTATTTTTAAAACAACCCGCAATGCTCAATAATATGAAAGTTAAGTTTTTACTTTTTATTTTAATCTCACTAACAGTAAGCGCTTGTTCAAAATCAACTGATAGAGCATTGCTGGGAAAATGGAATGCATCAGACAATGGATATTACATAGTAAATTCAATTTTTATATCTGATACGGTTGATGCTAGTGAATACGGCACCATGACGTTTAGAGAAGGTGGAGGTGGAGCTTTCGTACATGATGACCTCAGAGAAGATATTGAATGGAATGTCGATAAGGAAACTATCATCTTGACTATAGGATCTGAGGCTCCTCGAACTTTTGACATAGTTTTAAATGCTGACAACTATCAAACTTGGACGTATGAGAAAATAATCAATGACACGATCAATGGACTGGATTCGAAAGAAGAATGGATCTCTCTTTTTAAACTTACTAGATTGAAATCAGACCTTTAACAACGACAGTTTCATCATCGATAGACTGAAATAATTTTTAATTGACCTCAATCATTTCTATAGTTTCTCTAGACCCAAAGCCTTTTAAAGTAGCCCTCAAGGTCCCTCCAGAATTATAGGTAGTAATTATCGCCTTGAGAGCCAGTAGTTGACCTTTCTTGAATTGTTTTACCCCTTCCTTATCAACAGTAAGCTTGTAAACAGGTAAATTTAAATGTCCTGCGATTACGTGTTTTGATTCCTTTACGCGCAACTGACCGATTGTAATCCAAGACTCATTTTTTATAGTCAAAAACCTTGCAGTAAATTCATGAACTGCTTCCGGGTTTTCTATCATTAAGGATAACAACCCTTTTCTTACGTAATTTCTATTCCTTGGCATTTATTAAACTATCTAGAATTTCTTTTTATAACTGTGGCAATACGGTCGACCACCATTTCCCTGATAGTAGTCTTGATGATACTCTTCACCTTTCCAAAAATCAGCTGCTTCAGTTACAGCCGTAACAACTGAAACTCCCTTCTCAGACAATTTGCCAATTAATTCCTCGATGGTCTTCTTTTGACTGTCCGATGTGTAAAATACTTCACTTCGGTACTGGGTTCCTATATCCGGACCTTGTCTATTCATTTGACTTGGATCATGAGTCTCAAAAAACAACCTAGCTAATTTATCATAAGAGACGGAGTCGGGATTAAAAACGACTTTAACCACTTCAGCATGACCTGTATTGCCAGAACACACTTCTTTATAGGTTGGATGCTCTTTCTTACCTCCCATATAACCTACATCTGTGGATACAACACCTTCGAGTTGTTGCAAGTAAAACTCTGTGCCCCAAAAGCATCCTGAAGCAAAATACGCGCTATCTAACTGGACTTCAACCATATCTTCTTCAGATTGAAAATCCAGACTAATTGAATTAACACAATGTCTAGTGTTTTTAGAAGTCATTTGTTCACCTACAAAGACATGTCCTAGATGACCTAGACAATTAGCGCAAACAATCTCTGATCTCCGCCCGTCTGCATCTGGAACCTCTTTCACAGCCCCATCAATAGCGTCATCAAAGCTAGGCCAGCCTGATCCTGAATCAAACTTAGCAGTAGATAAAAATAACGGAACATGACACTGCTTGCATTGATATGTACCGTCTTTTTTATTGTTGTTATAATCTCCAGTATTAGGGTACTCAGTTCCTTTATTGATGATTACTCTCGTCTCTTCTGCATTAAGCTCTTTCCAATTTTTACTACTCATTTTATTTTGCGCTTGTGTTTGTACTTGTTCTTGACTATTACTTTGACTCTTTGTGGATTGCTGGGCTTGACTGCTGCATGCTGACATCCCGAAAATAATTAACGCTCCTAATATAATTCTCATTGCTTAGTGGTTTATGCTTTGAATGCAATTTATGACATTCCAGTGTCTTCCTCCAAACAATAGTTCTTCAAAACCTTCATTATGCATTGTAGACGACCAATTGACCGCTGACAAATAGAAAGGAATTGTAAAATTGAGAAATTACTGAATTATCTAATTAGGTTCACCGAGCCACCTTTAGACTCAGTTTCACCATTGTAAAACTTCACTTCAGCTTTATAAATGTAAGTCTCCATGTTTTGAGCAGCACCTTTATATATACCATCCCAACCCTTAGACAATTCATTTGATTCAAAAACTAATTCACCCCACCTGTTAAAAATTTTGAAGGTAATCACTTCGGAAATCCCATGACCTCTCAAGTACACAATGTCATTCACACCATCACCGTCAGGTGTAAAAGCTGTTGGGACATCAAAAGTGTAGCTTGGTATAATACAAATCTTATAAGTAGCCTCATTATCGAAGCAGCCCAAAGAATCACTATAAATAAGTGTATAATTAACTTCACCTACTTCACCGGTTATAGCAATTTCCTGTGTAGCACAATCACGACAATTCAGCCATGACAAATCAGCTTCAGAACCTTCCCATTTATAAGTGAAACCTGTTCCTTTATCGATCCCTAGAAATATACTTTCACCAATAACAACACCTTCCTGCTTTAATTCCGGAGAAAGACAACTGTCAATTGAAGTCGGGTCAAATGATTCCTGAATATAAATGTTAGCAACATCAGTGTTAGTACAATTATTACTGTCAGTTACAAAAATCGTGTAATTTGATGCACTACTTACTGAGGTAGTTGTAACAGCACTTGAAGGGTTGTCAACTCCTGAAACAGGAGTCCAGCTATAAGTCAATCCGGTATAACCACTTGAAGTAAGCGTAACCAAATCACCAATACAATATCCCGTATCTAAAGCAGCAATAGCTGGAATAGGATGAACAAGAACATCTTTTTTCAAGGTGTCAGTACAGGAGATTAAATTGTTTTGTATGATTAATTCTACAGAATATGTTCCTGGACTTGTAAAGCTCTGAGTCGGTAATGTTGATGTTAAATTCGTTTGACCATTAGAAACCGTCCATTGATAAACATCGGCACCAAGTGAACTATCGACAACGCTCAATGTTTCATTCAAACAAATCACAGTGTCTGACAAGCCAAAACGAGCAGCTACTTCCTCAAAAAACAATGTAGCAGTATCTGTGTATTCACACATGTCACTTCTTGCAATTAATTTCACCAAAGTCTTCAGTGAGTTTGGTGTGAAAGTATAAGCATGTGTTACAGGAGATACATCTTGAGCATCTGTTCCATCTCCAAAATCCCACAAGTAAGTTAATACATCCGCAGTATCCTTTATTGTAAAAATAACCGACTCACCAGTACAAATTAATGTTTTACTCATGTCAATCGATGCTTCAGGACCAACAACAGTAACTGTTCTGGTAGCAGTATCTTTACAACCATAAGCTGTTTCAACTATTAATTCTGTATTGTACAAGCCTTTTCCTAATTCATTTGGGGTTACCATTGGTTGATTTACAACAGGGTTTCCAGTCCCTAAATCCCAATAATAATTAATAACCGCTCCTTTTGAAGAGTCTATGTATTGGATATTTGCAGGATAACAAATCACTGAATTTGTATCTTGATCGGTATAATATCCCGCCAGTGGGTAATCTTGCACTGACACATATCCAACCATCGTATCTTGACCTGTACATCCGTTTGTATCTGTAATAGACAAAATAATATCGAAAGTATCTGCCACTCCAAATGTAAAGTACGGTGATTTTTCTGTACTTGTTCCTAGTCCTCCAAATGTCCAATTGAATGTATTAATAGAATACTCATCAGTTGCTTTAAACTGCACAGAATCACCTGCACAAATAGTTCTGTCAGTAAGTGCGCTAAATGTAGTGTCCGGAATTGTAGGAGTAATAAAGACTTCGGCAGTGTCTCTACAACCCAAAGAATCTGTAACAATTAACCTAATTTGCTGAACATATTTACCTCCAAAACTTGGGTAGTAGTGTGTTATTGAGTCAATAGTTACCGTCGTATCTTGAGCGTAACTAATTGTATCATCATGACAAATCCCTCCTGCTAAAGCGTGGTAACATGTATTGCTACATCCTATACACGTTAAGGAAGCATCGTCACCCATAAAGAGTGTGTCTGCATTATTACAGCAAAGCTTATTTCCACCTAGCCACAACCAATCTTTAATAGCATTGTTGGAATAAGAAGAATCCGTAAATTCAACTGCAGATGTCAGACAACCGACCCTGTCCTCTGCTCCTATTACAGCTACAATTTTAGTTACTATAATATCTTTTGTTGCTGTATCTCTACATCCATTCACATCATGAGTAATTAACCTAATTGTATAACTCCCTGAATCCGCAAAGCCAAACTCTATTTCTGGATTCGCCCGTGTTCTAGGTTCCGTTTTATCTCCCAAATCCCAACGGTATGCATCACTACAGTCATTGTATGTGTCAATCGAATTTACTCCTGTAAAATTGTACCCAATTCCCTCACACAAAGAGGAGTCTGTTTGTGAGATAATAGCAGAAATACTTCTCACGTTTACATCAATACGTTGTGTATCGTTAGCACATAAGTTCAAGTTATTCTTTGTTATTAATAATGCAGTATAATCTCCTGATGCGGCATAACTATGAACAACCGCTGAATCAGTTGAATTAGCTACCACTGTTCCGTCTCCAAAATCCCAGTCCCAACTTGTGGCACCTTGAATTGCACCAATAAAAGTATAATCTAATGGTGTAGCACAAATCCCTGTGTACCTCACAGCTCCTACTGGTCCTTCTACTGTTACAGCATTAACAAGTGTTTCAGAAGAAATACATCCATTATAGTTCGCAGAAAAAGTCACGTCTTGTTGACCAACTTCATCAAACCTCGCCCATTGTTGCACTCCTGAAACAATACAATCCGTCGATTTATTACTGTTGGTAGAATAATGCCAATAATCAATATCCGGGTTTCCGGAAGTGTCCGTGAAGGTAACTGTGTCATTTCTACACACTGTGGTTGGACCAACAGTGAAACTCAACGGAATAACATCTCCAACTAATATGGTAACAGGGAAAGAAGTGTCTTTACATCCAAGTGAATTCTCAACAATTAAAACAACTTCATATTCACCAGCAGTTGTGTAAGTATAGACAGGGTTTTCACTTGTTGAAGTAGACCCATCGCCAAAATCATACAACCAACTTGTAATGGTCTCTCTAGATCGTGTTGAATCAGAAAACGTAACTGTGACAGGAGCACATCCCATTGATGAATCTGGAACAAAAAAAGCAGAAACTGGGTAAATTGTATCTTCGTATGCAATAGTAGCTACACATCCGTTGGTAGTAGTTATCTTCACTGAAGAGGTGTAGAAGTAGTAGTCATGTACATAGTACAAAGTGTCATTTATGTTGTAACAATAGGTCGTATCTTCGCTCTGACTTGCGCCTCCATCTCCAAAGCCCCAAGCCCAAGTCGCAACGTTTGTCTGAGAAGTTTGGCCATCAAAAGCAAAACAATAAGGCTCATCACAGAGATAAGTAGGGATTCTTGTATAATCGACAGAAGGATCTTCAACGTGAACAGTAAAAGTAGTATCGTCTGAGCAGCCTAGACTACTATTTGCAGTCAAAGTTATCACTTGATCCCCAGCTGTAGAAAAAGTATGAGTCGGATTTTTTGAATTGTACGTTGGCCCTCCGGCAAAATTCCAAACGTAAGAACTAGCACCAATAGAGTTGTTCCCTAAACCGATAAAAAATGTGCCGATACAAACGGTATCGGGCAAATCAGGAATAGCAATAGGGTTACCTATATTTACAACTTTGCTACTAGTAACTGTGCAACCTCCTGCTTCAATAACATCAAGTGAAATTACATAAGTCCCTTCAGCAGTATAGGTTTCGTCAGCTGGGTTTTGATCGGTAGAAGTATTTCCATTACCAAAATCCCACAGATAAGTAATATCGGTTGCTCCTCCCGTACTGTTAACTGAACTATTAGTAAAAGAAACCGTCAAAGGACCAACACATGCACTTGCAGGATTAGGAGTCGTAGTAAATATTGATTGAGGAGCATTAGTGACCGTTATTAAATCAGTTTTCGTTAAGGAAGAATCACAACCATTTGCATCGGTCACAATTAATGAAACAGAATAAGTTCCTACAATGGTATAAGTATAAGTTGGAGCATTTGAAGTTGCAGCACCACCATCACCGAAAGCCCATTTCCAATCGACAATTGCTGAACCTCCACCTCCTATTGACACATCCTGAAAAGAAGTAGTAAAAGGCACACATCCCGCTGAGTCGCCAGTCAAGTTAAAGTTTGCATTTGGATTACCAAAAACCTCAATGCTAACAGTTTCATCGACTTCACCTGGCTCTGAAAAAACAACAGTATAAGTTCCAGGTGAAATATAAGAGTTGGTAACACTAGTTCCACTGCCACTAGCACCATCACCAAACACCCAACTTCCTGCGCTAGGATGAGAAAACTCTACTTGGTTCAAAGGCGCGCAACCACTAGTTTTGTTGACAGTAATCTGTCCAAACAAAGCAATTGGCAACACCAATGCAATAAATACAGCAATTATATGTGATTTTATTGGAAACATTACAAGCTTTGCAAATGTAGCGTTAAAATATTTGTCATGGAATAAAAAGGAAACAATATATATAGCTATCTTTGGCAGCACGCACATGAAATATCCACAGCTATTTATTGCTTTTACTTTGTTGACAACTATTTGCTTTGCACAAGGAAACGGTACTACATTTGAAAGCACAAAAAAATGTATCAATAAGACCTACTCAGTGTCGATACATATTCTAGAGGACACCCTAGGGCAGCAAAATGTTACACCTGCTCAAATAAGTGCAGGTATCGCTTTAGCTAACACCCACTTTTCAAACATTTGTGCTTCATTCAATATTTGCTCTACCTATGTTCATCCTAACGTAAGGAATGACATGGTTCGTAAGGGAATTGAAGACAAGGAGATAGCAGTAATGTATGATGTACCTAATACCATAAACATTTACTATGTAGTTGATATTTCAGGATCATCTAGCCCCTGCGGATTTGCTCCCTTAGGAGGCATGACTGTCCCAACAAAAACGTCCGATAGAGATGCTATTTTTATTAAAAAGAGTTGTGCTGCAGATAAATCTTTAACTCATGAACTAGGTCACTATTTTGGATTATTTCACACATTTGAGCAAAACACTAATGGGATTGAACTTGTTGACGGAAGTAATTGTGCAGCTGCAGGAGATTTAATTTGCGACACAAAAGCAGACCCTAGCGGAAGTGCCGTTGCTGACCCAGTTTACTGTGATTTACTACCTCCTGCTACTGATGCTAACGGTGACTATTACACTCCGAACGCCTGTAACATAATGTCGTACTATACAAATCCTTGCAGTGGAATTCACTTCACTACAGGTCAGTACAATAGAATGCTAGAAGTGATGGAAAAAGGACGAAATTATTTATGGTGAGAGCTCAACTACTTACCATATTCTTGTTCGTTAGTTTTCTTGCTGTAAAATCGCAAGACATTCACTTTACTCAGTATTATTTTTCACCTCTTAACACCAATCCAGCTTACGCAGGTGACTTTGATGGCGATTATAGGATTGTTGGAAACCACAGATCTCAGTGGAAAGCAATTGACTCTAAACAATATGTAACTTCTGGACTTAGTTATGACCAAAACATTGATATTTACGGTCACCAAATTGCTCTAGGAATTAATTTTGCGCATGATCAAGTGAGTATAGGCGCTCAAAATCAGAACAAATTAGAAATTGTAGGTAGTTACAAGAAAACAATTAAAGGACACAAGTTTAGTGGAGGAGTCCAATTTGGATTACTACACAAATCATTAAACTTCGATAAGTTTAAATACCCTAACCAATTTGATATGGAGTCTGGGTATTTTGACAACACAGGAATTAGCAATAATCAAAATTTTGCTAGAAATAACATATACAGATTAAACATAAATGCTGGAATCGCATGGAGTAAAAAAATATCCTCTAAAATTGAACCTCTGGTGGGATTCTCTTTAGTGCACATCAACACACCTAAAGAATCATTTTTAGAAAATGAAGGTAACACCTTCCCATTAAGAAAAATACTTGATGTGAATGTTAGGTATTACCTTTCTGAAAAAAATACAATAATCCCAACCTTCATTTATATGAATCAGAACAAGGCACAGGAACTGGTATGGGGAGTAATGCTTCGACACAAAGTAGCAAAAAATAAACACCAATTGTTTGATGTTTTTGGTGGGATTTCATCCCGACATGGCTTTAGCAGAACATATGATGCTTTAAATTTACTTGTTGGTGGAACAATTAGAGAATTTCAATTAGGAATCAGTCATGACATTAACACTTCCTCACTTTCGACTCTATCTGGTTATCAGGCAGCTTTCGAACTTTCATTAATTTATATTGCTAAAAATACAAAGTCAAAAATTTACAATGTTCCGTGTGACCGTCTATAAAATAGCCCTTTCGGTATTATTAATTTTTGCCTGTTCTATTGCTGGGCAAGCACAAGTTGATGACGAAATATACAATTCTAAGCCCAAGTACTTAAAAAAAGCGGGTAAAAAATCTCTTAAAAGAAGAGATTACTATGGGGCTATTGAATACTTTAAAAAGTACCTTGAGGCTAAGCCAGAAAACATAAAAGTTAAATACTCTTTAGCAGAAAGCTACAGACTGTCTCGTGATTACACCAAGGCGCAAGCCACCTATGAACAAGTAATTAAAGAAGACAACGAATACAACGTTAAGGCTTATTACTATTTGGCAAAAATGCAAATTCACAACAGCGAATATCAACCTGCTATTGAAAACTTTATAAAGTTCAAAAAAAAATACGACGGGAAAGACAAAGCAATCTTCAAGAAAAGAGTAAAACTACTCTTACTAACCTGTGAACAAGCTCCAGACTTACTTGAAAAAAAGTCTGACATTAATGTTATTCACCTTGACACTTCAATTAACAAAGCTCACATTGAGTCTGCACCATTGCTTCTTGACGAGAATACACTTTTATACAGCTCCCTTAGAGCTGACACTATCGTTTATTATGACGCTAATGACACAACTAAAAAATATCCTGTTCGTCAGTTTTACAAAGCTAAAAGAGGAAAAGATGATAAGTGGGTTTTTGAAAAAAACTATGACATCAACATAAATGATTCAAGTTCACATAACAGCAATGCCTGTTTCAATTTAGACAGTACAGCTTTGTTCTTTTCCCGGTGCGCGATTAACGTTAAAGGCAAAATGATTTGTGCGATTTATGAGTCCAAAAAGGTAGATAATGAATGGCAAAAACCCACTAAATTACCGGAGACAATCAACAATCCTGATTATTCCTCTTCGCAGCCTACAGTGGGAAGAGGCGATAAATACGGAGCGGAAATTTTGTATTTTGTTAGCGATAAACCAAAAAGCAGAGGAGGACTTGATATTTGGTACTCAGAATATCAACCTAAAAAGAAAAGCTTCAAAAAATCTAAGAATGCAGGATCCAAATTAAATACGGCACTTGATGAAATGACACCGTTCTATGACGCAGAAAACAAGACCTTGTATTTTAGTTCTGAAGGTTGGCCCGGAATTGGAGGCCTTGATGTTTTTAGCACCACAGGAGAATTGAAAAATTGGGAAACACCAAAAAACATTGGACAGCCTATTAATTCTAGTACAGATGACTTGTATTACATCCAAGGTAAAAAAGGTGGTGAAGGATTCTTTGTTTCTAACAGAAAAGGTGGTATTACTTTAAAAAATGAGACGTGTTGTGATGACATGTACGAATACAAGGAACCAAAATATATTCACTTAGCTATAGACGGTGAGCTTTTTGACATATTCTCCAACGTGAACAATACAGACAGCGCAACTGTGCTTAGAAACGCCACAATGTCCCTCTATTCTGTTAACGATTCCACTGGAGAAACATTTTTGATTAAACAGACTCTTACCAATGAATTAGGACTGTACTTTTTCACCTTACAAAAAGAAAAAAACTATTTAGTAAAAGCCCAACATAATGAAACTTTAGCAGACAGTTACGAATTTTCAACTGTAGGTGCTACTGGATCCGATACACTTAAAAAAGATTTTAGCCTGAGACATTTAACCGAAAAACCAATTGTCATTAAAAACATTTATTACGAATTTGACAAAGCAGGATTAACAGAAAGTTCAAAAATCACCATTGATACTACTCTATTGGTAATATTAGAAAAAAATCCAGAAATAATTATTGAAATAGGATCCCACACTGATAGCAGGGGGACAAACAAGTACAATCAATCTTTGTCACAGCGTCGCGCAGAGTCTGTTGTACAATATCTGATTGGTAAAGGTTTAGATAAAAGTAGACTGCAAGCGAAGGGATATGGCGAAACCCAATTCCTTGTTCCTAATGAAAATGAAGACGGAACTGACAGCGAGGAAGGCCGCGCATTGAACAGAAGGACAGAATTTAAGATTGTAGGTAAGCTTAAAGGCGTTTCAGAAATAATCTATACCAGGTAATATAATAACCTATTTCTAAGCGCTGCTTTAGTACAAAAAAAGATACACTAACACTCCTGTTAGAGCTACGTAAAGCCAAACGGGATAAGTTAACCGAACAATTTTCTTATGCTTTTCTACATCACCTATGAATCCTCTATAAAAGGCCAATAAGATTGCTGGCAAAGACAGTCCCGCTAGTGGAATGTGAGTAAATAGAATGATATAGTATACTGTCGGAAAATTACCTTTATATTCAGTATCACCGTGAGTAGCGTGATAAAATACATAACTCAGTAAAAATATCACTGAAATCAACATCGCCAAGGTATTGAGTCTTTTATGAAGTGGGACATTTTTCTTCCTTATCGCAATTAATGATGCTAATAAAAGAACAAAGCAAGTTCCATTCAAGAACGCATGAATTAACGGTAAATTCTTTGTGAATTCCGGTGGATCGGTAAGCTTAGGCATATAATGAAGTGACATTACTATTGCATATACCACTGCAGTAAAACCCCAAATACTCCGTACAATCAATTTATCATTTTTATAACTACTCATACTCTTTAACTAATGTTTTTACATCCTTAATCAACTGATCCACCTCGCGTGTTTCTATACCGCTGTATAAGCCTCTAATACGTCCTGACTTATCTACTAAAACCAATTTATCACTGTGAACAAATTCCATCTCTTCAGCTGGATTGTGATTTGCCACCACCAAATACGTTTCCGCTATGTGATACAATTTACTTTTGCTCCCTGTGACGAAATTCCAAGTTGTAAAATCAGCACCTTTCCTCTTTCCGTATGCTAATAAAACTGAAGTAGAATCATGTTCAGGATCCACTGTGTGTGAGAGAAACATTACTTCTACCTCTGCTTCTCTCAAAGCCTCTTGAACCCTCGTTAATTCACCTGTCATAATTGGACAAATACCAGGACAAGTAGTGAAAAAGAAATCGGCAATGTAAATTTTTCCTGAATAGGTATTCTGAGTGATTTCCTCATCGAATTGATTGGTAAAGCTGAAATCAGGGATAACATGAAAAACAGTATCTCCATTTTCATCAAAATCCCTCTCTCCGTACTTTGGCAGCAATGATTGATTTTGACACGATACAATTAGTAACGTAACTATAACAAACAAAACATTAGCTAGGCTTATCCGTAAGCCTGATTCTTTTCGGAACATATTCATTGTTTAATATCTTCAATAACTTAGGAACATCTCTAGATTTCTTCAAATCATTAATGGGGCAGTAAGTTCTTATGCGCTTCTCTTTATCAATAATCACATATGGAAAAGCACCTGTCACACTATCCCTGTGCAGTTTGAGATTAGTCACCAATGCACCAAACTCATTTTCGTTCATCCACAGTGCACTCCATCCATTATGTCGCTTAAAAAAAGGAATTGGATCTTCACCCCATTGAAATAACTTAGGATCATTTTCATAAACTGATAGCAGCTTAAAATTGCTATATCTATCAACAATTTTACTCATATAACTCAGCTGCTCCTCCCATTCTTTTTGCTTTTCTTCTTCGAACAAACAAATTAAAAACAGGGATGAATCTTGGCAGCTAAAATTATAATCTGCCCCCTCAAAAGTTGTTGCAGCAAACTCCCTGACCTGATAATGTTGGTCAACCGATTTACCCTCAATTACTGTAATTCCAGTTTTATGAAGAACAGGCAAGTTACCTACCCCTTTCCCTATAAATATAAGCGCCATTCCGGCAAGGAATGGCACTATAAATAATGAGATAAAAAGAAGTCTTTTCTTAAAGGTCGTTATGCCTTTGTTTTCCATCTAGAATAAAATCAAGGATTGAAGTTTACAGCATCAACGGCTGTTGCTTCGGTAAGCATAATGAAAATAAAATAAAGTATAAAGAATATGTAAGGGTACAAAATCACCTTTCTTATACTTTTTCTTTCTTCACCTAAATGCATGAATTCAAGAACAATAAATCTTGCTTTTATCACAGTTAAAATAATATAACCATATTTGATAAATGCCCAAACTGTTGCACCATTCTCCCAGTCCGCTAATACAGTCTTGCTTAAGAACGCACCTACAAGTACTTCAGCAGCTGTTATAATAGTTAATATAGCAGTAACAACCCATATTCTCTTTCTGATTTTCACACCAGCTTCTTCACTGTGGTGAGCATCTAATGAATACTCTATAATATCGTCTCTTTCCATGATATAGAATTTCTAATTTTTTAATTAATTACAACAAGTAGAAGAAGGTAAAAACAAACACCCATACTAAATCAACAAAGTGCCAGTACAAACCACCTTTTTCAACCATTTCATAGTGACCTCTTTTCTCGTAAGTTCCACCTATTACATTGATCAATATAACTGCGTTAATTACCACCCCACTAAACACGTGAAATCCGTGAAAACCAGTAACACAAAAGAAAATTTGAGCATATTGAGGTGGACCATAAGGATTCCAGCCAATTCGAGCATCATCCCAAGTTTTCCAGTGACCATCAGGACCAACAATAAAGCTTGCCCATTCCCAAGCTTGAGAACCTAAAAACACTAACCCTCCAACAACTGTTAATCCTAACCAAAAGATTACTTTCTTCTTATCCATTCTATGTCCAGCTTCAACAGCTAACACCATAGTAACAGACGAAATAATAAGGATGAAAGTCATTAATGCTACATAACCTAAAGGAATATGAGCGTGAGTTCCTGGGAAGTGATAAAATACGGTATCCGAAACAGGCCAAGAAGAATATGTGTACCTGAAGTAACCTAAAGTGATAATAAAAGCTCCGAATGTAAGTGCATCTGAAATGAGAAAGAACCACATCATCATTTTTCCGTAACTCATACTAAAAGGTGATCTTCCACCTTCCCATAATTCCTTTGGATCAATTACTTTTGTTGCTTCTCCAGCCATAACGATATTTTTTTTCTCTTATTTTAAACTTGTCTCCTTAGCCTATAAAATAGAGTAGGCCTAGCAAATATAACCACAAAAAATCTAAAAAATGCCAATAAATTGCACTTACTTTTACCCCTACATGGTCTTCTTTAGAATACTTTCCTCTGAAGCTTTTTGTAAATACAACGACCAGTGAAATCAGACCAGCTAGCAAGTGTATAAAGTGCAATCCCGTGAGTAGAAAAAAGAATGAACTTGAACTATTACTTGTATCCAGGTTCACTTTTTTAACAGGTGAACTATATGTTTTGTCTCTCACGTCATAAAATTCTCCCTCAAAATAATTTAGCTCATTCCCATTTTGAACTACTATATAATCTGTCCCGTATTCATTAAGCTTACTATCTACAGCAAACCTTATGTTATTATTTCCACCAAAAAAGCTACCCCTATCCCGCAAATAAGACCAACCTTTAACTTGATAATATGAGAAGGATAAGCCTAAAATTAATGTCAGAAAGACCATGACAGTTCCTATAGACTTTTTTCCCTTCTTAAGAAATTTAACTGCCAAATAATAGGTGATACTGCTGAGCACAATAATAATACTGGAAATATAAAACGCCATTGGCGGAAATATCTTCACCCAAGTGATATCGGCTTTTGAAACAATATAAGCACTTGAAAAACCTCCAAACATCATTGTAATTGAAAATACCCCAACGTACATTAACTGCCTATGAGTCTTAATTTTAATTTCTAATTGTTCTTTTGGACTGAGTTTACTCATCTCTATAAGATTAAAAGTTGATCGATTAGCATCGCTATAAGAACCACTGGTAAGTATATAAATGAGGCAAACATAAGTTTGGTGGCCCATTTATCTTCCAATGTTTTAAATAATTTGAACGCCGGATAAAGCATTAAAAAACCAGCCAATATAAAGATTACCCCAGAAAACCACCCTCCTATTCTTCCGAAAAAATCTACTGTTGGAAGCAACGAAATAGGAATCATCCACAAGGAATACACCAATATTTGCATTGCGCTCTTCTTGTCTTTCCCTCCTCCTGAGGGCAACAAATGAAAACCCGCTTTTTTATAATCTTCATGTGAACGCCAAGCAATTGCCCAAAAATGAGGAAACTGCCACATGAACTGCAAAGCAAACAGTGCTACTGCAGCTGCTCCTATATTGTCAGTGTAAGCAACCCAACCAATCATTGGAGGCATAGCGCCTGGAAAAGCACCAACAAAAACAGCCCAAGAGGAAGCTTTTTTCATAGGAGTGTATACCGCGGCATATAGCACCAGGGATAGCAACCCTAAAATACCGGTTCTCATATTCAAGTATTCCCAAAGAATAAATACACCAATAATTCCCGTAATTCCTGCAGCTATCAATCCTTCTGTAGATTTCATTCTGTTTTGAGGAAGTGGTCGATTTGCTGTTCTAGACATTAACTTGTCTGAATTTCTTTCCCACACTTGATTCAAACCGTTGGAAGAACCTGTCACTAAAAACCCTCCTAAAACAACCCAAAAAAGCTTCATCCAATCAAAAGAGCCTTTTGCAATATTATCGTCGTGATAGAAAGCCAAGACATAAGTCATGGCAGCTGAAAAAACAACTAAACTAGCAAGCCTTACCTTAAAGAAAGTACGGTAATCAGAAATCTTCGAAGAAGCCTTTGATTTAGTTTTTACGATGTTATCAGTCTCTTTTTTCAAGGAAATAATGCTGTTAAAAGTGACGCAAAGGTAGCAAGAACTTACCAATTTCAAATACTAGCGGAGACATTAAAATAACGAATATTTAGAATATTCGATTATACCTAAAACCCGTGTCTTTTGAGCAAAGAACGCAGGTCTTCTTTTTTTAAATCCAACCAAAAACCATTGATTCCAGACGAAATTGCCCCAGTTACATGTTGAGGAGAATCATCAATAAATAAAGTTTCCTCTTTGATTAAATTATTCTCTGTAACAATAAGGTCGAAACCAGCTTCTTTTGGTTTCCTGATTCCCATATCATTTGAAAGGTATACCTTAATAAAATAATCATCAAGGTTGCTTATTCCATGAACTTCTCTGTAATGCTGCCACACCGCTTTAATATGAATAGCGTTAGTGTTACTGTACAGGTATAAATTATATTTCGCCTTTAACTCGGTTAACAATTCAAACTTGTCAGCTTTCATTCCCAACAACATAGCGTTCCAAGCATCAATTATTTGGCCTTTCTTTAATCCTGTCGTTTTACTCAATAAAATTAACTCGTTAACAAAATGATCCACAGTAATTTTTCCTTCTTCGATATTGTCAAATAAAGTGGATTGGTTCAACTGGGAAAAATAATCACCAAGCCCCAAAGAGCTAAACGCATCTTGAGTCTTCAAATAATCTAAATCGTACAATACACCACCTAAATCAAGTATGAGATTCTTTATTTTCATGAGCAATTTAGTGAGTTAAAACCCGAGACCAAGCTTTTTCCGGTACTCGTCTAATAACGGGTTTTTTTCCACCATTTTAGCAAACTTTTCTTGAGGGGTCACAGCAATTTCTTTTGCCTCAGCCTTATCCAATAGTACAACAAAGTCGAATTTAAAATTATTGAGCGCCTTCCGAACATAAGGAAGTAATTTAGCTTTTAATTTTATCACATCACCTTCTTGAGTACTGTTATGAACTGTTACGCTGACTGTTCCAGCGTCAGTAATTACCGGTAAAAAGGAGCTCAAAGTCGAAAAGAAATCTAAATCACTCTTTTTAATAGTGTATGCATATCCCATCCACGCTTCGATCAATCCTTCCTGAGTATAATTGTCTTTTGGTAAGTCTTCAACGTTTAGCTCCTCTTTCTTTTCTTCGTGCAGTAACTCTTTTAAAGAAACTAGCTTGGGGATCCGGGCATCAGTAGTCGTTCTTTTTATTTTAACAACAGAAGGCATCTCTTCGCCTGAATTAAGTCGAGACCTAATATGAACTTTTTCCTTATGATCTTTTGGATGTATCGCAGTTGGAGATGTTTCACTCCAAACTGAAGGAGGAGGTAAAATTATCCTATTGGACTTTTTTTTTTACTCTCTAATATATCTTCACTACATAATTGCATTAATGTAATTTCAGAAAGCAGCCTTTTGTTTTTACTTTGACGATACTGCACATCAAAATCACTAAGCACTGTAAGTGCATTAATTAAAAAATCTTTGGGACACAGCTCGCCCTGTCCTTTGTATTTTTCTTTTATGCCTTCTCCACTGTCAATCAAACCAATTGTTGAGTCAGTTTTGGCAAGTAATAAGTTTCGTAAATGACTTCCCAATCCCATCATAAATAAATGGTCTTCAAACCCATTCTTCAGAACTTCGTCTAACAATAAAAATAGGCCCGATAAATCTTTTCCCACCACCATTTCTGTGGCTTTAAAGTAATAATCATAGTCAAGAATGTTTAAATTCTTGATGACATTATCATAACTTAATTCACCCCCGCTAAAACTTACTAATTGGTCAAAAATTGACAAAGCATCTCGTAAACCACCATCTGCTTTTTGAGCAATAATATGTAAAGCGTCATGCTCTGTTTTAATCTTCTCTTTTACTGCGATACCCTCCAGATGAGAGACCATGTCATTTGTAGTAATTCTATTAAAATTAAAAATTTGACACCTCGATAGAATCGTAGGTAAAATCTTATGTTTTTCCGTAGTTGCTAAAATAAAAACCGCATGCTTTGGTGGCTCTTCTAAGGTTTTTAGAAACGCATTAAAAGCTGCAGATGATAACATATGTACCTCATCTACTATGTATACTTTCTTAGTTCCAATTGTTGGTGCAATCCTTACCTGATTAATTAGTTGTCGAATATCATCAACAGAATTGTTTGATGCAGCATCCAACTCAAAAATATTCAAAGAATTACCTCCATTGAAAGATTCGCAACTCTCGCACTTGTTACAAGCTTCTCCGTCTTTTCCTACAGAGAAACAATTGATAGTTTTTGCCAGTATCCTAGCACATGTGGTCTTACCAACTCCTCTAGGACCACAAAATAAAAATGACTGAGCTAATTGCTCGTTCAGTATTGCATTTTTTAAAGTGGAGGTAATCGTCTGCTGTCCAACCACTGTTACAAAAGTGCTTGGTCTGTATTTTCTAGCTGATACGATAAACTCTCCCATTATAACTACGCTACTTTTAAGCTTTCCATTCTTTCCTTACTTAAGTTTTTCTGAACATATTTCAAATCAATTTTAAGCGATTTATTAGCGCTACTGTCCGAAGGTAATTCGAACATTGCGTCCAATAATATATTTTCACAAATAGACCTCAACCCTCTTGCTCCTAATTTGAACTCCATCGCTTTACCTACCATAAAGTCCAAAGCTTCTTTTTCAAAAGCCAGCTCCACTTCGTCAATTTCAAACAGCTTTTTGTACTGCTTTATTAATGCATTTTTTGGCTCTGTAAGAATTCTCCTCAACGCTAATCGATCTAATGGTAATAAAAATGACAAAACTGGCATTCTTCCAATCAATTCAGGAATTAATCCAAACGACTTAACATCCTCAGGTGAAATATATTTAAGAGCGGACTCCTGATCCCAATTTACTTGATCCTGATGAGACTTGAAACCCAAAGAGTTTGACTTCACTCTCTTTTCAATAATCTTTTGAATACCGTCAAAAGCACCACCACAGATGAATAAAATATCTTTCGTATCTATTTGAGTAAGCTTTTGTTCAGGATGCTTCCTTCCTCCTTGAGGCGGAACTCCAACTACACTTCCTTCTAACAACTTCAACATTGCCTGCTGAACACCTTCCCCACTAACATCTCTAGTAATAGAAGCATTATCTCCTTTTCTAGCTACTTTATCAATTTCGTCAATAAATATAATTCCTTTCTGCGTGGCTTCAACGTCGTAATCTGCAGCTTGTAACAGCCTTGACAATATACTTTCAACATCTTCACCTACATACCCAGCTTCCGTTAAAACGGTAGCATCTGCTACGCAAAACGGCACACTTAAAACTTTAGCTATGGTCTTAGCTAGTAAGGTCTTTCCAGTCCCTGTTTCTCCAACAAGTAATATATTAGATTTTTCAATTTCAACATCGTCGTCATTGATCACCAACTTGTTCGACAACCTCTTGTAATGATTATATACAGCAACTGATAATACTTTTTTAGCCTCATCTTGACCAATAACATATTGGTCTAAATGCTGTTTAATTTCAATTGGCTTCAAAAGCGTTAATTCACTTGTGTTGTCGCTCTTGTACTGAGCTGACATTTCTTCTTTGACAATAACTTGTGCTTGATCAATACAATTATCACAAATGTATCCTTCAATTCCAGCCACCAACACATTGGTGTCTTTCTTCTCATGCCCACAAAACGAGCATTTCACATTTTCCTTATCGCTTTTTGTACTTTTAGCCATATGCTGTAAAACAATAAAGCCACTATCAACAGTGGCCTTACTTAATTTTTAAATTATTTTTTAGCCCCTACGTTTTTCTCCAATACTTCATCAATCATTCCGTAAGACTTTGCTTCCTGAGCTGTCATCCAGTAATCTCTATCACTGTCAGCCCAAACTTTGTCATAACTGTTATTAGAATGAACAGCAATGATGTCGTAAAGCTCTTTCTTTAATTTTTGAATTTCACGAGCTGTGATCTCTATATCAGAAGCCTGCCCTTGAGCACCTCCTAATGGTTGATGAATCATAACTCTTGAATGCTTTAATGCAGTTCTTTTTCCTTCAGCTCCAGCACACAATAAAACAGCTCCCATTGAAGCAGCCATCCCTGTGCAAATAGTTGCGATATCAGGATTAATGTATTGCATAGTGTCATAAATTCCCAATCCAGCATACACTGAACCTCCAGGAGAATTTAAATAAATTTGAATGTCCTTGTTAGCATCAGTTGATTCTAAAAACAACAATTGTGCTTGAATAATGTTAGCAACATGGTCATCAATACCAGTTCCCAAAAATATTATTCTATCCATCATTAACCTTGAAAAAACATCCATCTGAGCAACATTCAACTGACGCTCTTCAGTAATGTAAGGAGTCATAGATGCATCGATGTAATTATCAACATGCATACTTGATATTCCCACATGTTTAGTTGCAAATTTTTTGAATTCTTTTCCTGAGTCAAACATATTTTTTAAACTTTTTTCGTTAGTAATTAGTGACTATGCCCGTGATCGTGACTATGGTCATGATCATGTTTCTTAGCCAAGGTAACAAATTCTTCGTAACCAATTTCCTCTTCTTCAACTTTGCACTTTTCTTTAACCAATACTATGATTTTATCATAGTATAAATCATCGTACAATCTTCTTTTCTCTTCTTCCTTGCTAAGAATATTTTGAGCATACATATCAAGTTGGTCGGCAGGAACTTCTTGACCATATTGTTTAAAGTTAGCAGTTATCATTTCTTTCGCTTTCTCTACAACTTCTTCATTTTCAACTTTCAATCCATTCTCTTGAATAAATTTGTTTTCAATGATTTGCCATTTAATTGACTTCCTGTAATTAACATAATCCCCTTCAACCGTAGCATCATTAAGCTTACCTTCTGAAGAAACGACCAACCACTTTTTCATAAAAGTATCAGGCAATTCAAACTCAAGCTTTTCCAAAAAGTAATCAATCATGTCACTTTTCAACTTGCTCTTTCCTTGATCTCCTAACATCCCTTTAGCTTCCTCTTTAACTTTCGCTAAAAACTCTTCTTCAGTTTTAACAGTATCTTTCCCGTACACTTTATCAAACAATTCTTGGTCAATAGCAGAAGGTTCCATTCTTGAAATTGTTCCAACTTCCACTTCAAAATCATCACCTGAATTTTCAATAGTTGATTTGTCAATATTTAATATCGAAACACTTTCATCCAAATCCTTTCCAATTAATTTCACATTAAAAGAAAGCTTATCTCCGTATTTTTTACCTTTCAGTTGCTCCTTAATTTCTAGGTTTGTGATTTTATCTAAACCTACAGTAACCATTCCAGCGTAACCATCTTCCTTCACCTCTCCTCCTTCAACCTCTATGATATCAATTGCGACCATGTCACGTTCTCCCACTTCTTTAGGATTGGACACCTTCCCGTATCTCATTGTAATTTCTTCAACATAGTTTTCCAAAATTTTCGCATCTGGGACTACGTTATAATATTTGAACTTATCTTTTGTTGATAGTTTCAATTCGAATTCAGGGGTTAAACCCATTTCATATTGCAAAGAAAAATCAGCTTGATTTGCCCAGTCCAAAACTTCAGATTCAACTGGCAAAGGTTGTCCTAAGATTTTCAATTTGTTATCGCTAATGTACTCAGAGATTTTAGTTCCTACCAACTTGTTAATTTCTTCCACTTTAACACTTGTACCGTACATTTTCTTGATCATTCCAAAAGGAACTTTCCCCGGGCGAAAACCAGGCATTGAAGCTTTCTTTTGTTGTGACCTCAAAGTTGTTTGAACAGTATCATTGTAGTCACCTTCTTTAACTTCAATTTTTAATAAAGCATTTAACTTGTCAATATTCTCTTGAGTGATGTTCATTTTTTGCTGTTTTTTATCGAACTATTTAAGCTTTCTACTAAAGCTAATTGGTTGACTATAAAAGAAAAAAAAGTGCGGACGGAGGGACTCGAACCCTCAAGCCGTGAAGCACTAGATCCTAAGTCTAGCGTGTCTACCAATTTCACCACGTCCGCAATCTTTTAATAGGGTCACAAATATACTATTTTTATATACTATTTCAGGCATTGAAAAGGAGAAAATACTTCAAATTAAGTCATTAATTGAATGACTTAATTTATTTCTGTAAAATCTCTTTTAAACAACTGACCGCGTACTCAATTTCTACACTGGTTGTGTTTCGAGAAAATGAAAACCTAAGGGTTGGCAATTCTTTGTCATCACCTATTGCAGTCAAAACATGTGAACCTTTTAAACTTCCAGAAGAGCAAGCACTTCCACCTGACACACACACGCCTTTTAAATCCATCTGGAAAAGCAACATCCCCGCATCCATGTCAGTATCAAACCGAACACTTACTACTGTAGACATACATTCTTTTTGACTCCCATTTAAAACAACCCCCGGGACGCTTTGTTTTATACCAGCGATTAATTGCTTTCTCCTTTGTCGAATATTCTCTTCATACAAATCCAATGATCCGTAGGCAATTTCCAAAGCTTTAGCCATTCCTAAAATCAAAGCGACGTTCTCAGTCCCTGGTCTGAATCCCTTTTCTTGATTTCCTCCGTAAAACAGAGGCTCCAACTGCATAGCTTTATTGACGTACAAAAAACCAACACCTTTTGGACCATGAATCTTATGTGCACTACACGTAACAAAATTAACATTAACCTTATTTAAATCAAGAACTTCATGACCTATTGTTTGTACCGAATCGCAATGAAATATAGCACCATTTTCACTGCAAATATTCGCTACCTTTTCAAGCGGCAATAAATTCCCCACTTCATTGTTACCATGCATTAATGAAACAAAAGTTTTCTTATTCAACTGCAGCAACATTGTTAATTCCGCTAAATCAATTTCACCTTTACTGTTCAATTTTAATTTCACTAACTCACCCCCCCTTTCTTTGCAGCACTTTTCTATCGTATTTAACACAGCATGGTGTTCAATGTCAGTGGTAATAACTTGTTGGATATCAGCTGAATTTAAAACTGATTGAATAGCTAAATTATTTGCTTCTGTTCCTCCCGAGGTGAAAATGATTTCTGATGAAGATACGTTCAGTAATTTTGCTATTTTCTTTCTGGCTTGCTCTAATTTAGCTCTCGCTTTTCGACCTTCACTATGAGACGATGAAGGATTCCCAAAATCGTTGGACAAAGTATCCGTTATCACTTTTAGCACCTCACCGTCAATAGGCGTAGTCGCTGCATTATCTAGGTAAACCTTCATTTTATACGACATACGTTAGTCTGCGATTTACTTTGCCATTCTCATTGTTAATTTATAACATCGGTTGGCAATTCCCCGATAAGTTTCACTAATTTATTGCAAAAGAAAAGACCACCCAAATTGGATGGTCTTTTAATAAAGAAGTAAAATAATTTTTAATTTATTTAACGCTATCTACAACAGCTTTGAAAGCTTCTGGGTGATTCAATGCAAGGTCAGCCAAAACTTTTCTATTAAGCTCTACTCCTTTTGCGCTGATTTTTCCCATTAACTGAGAATAAGATAATCCATTCTCTCTAGCTCCAGCATTGATTCTTTGAATCCATAGCGCTCTAAAGTTTCTTTTCTTTTGTCTTCTATCTCTGTATGCGTATGTTAATGCTTTTTCAACAGCATTTTTAGATACTGTCCAAACATTTTTTCTCCTACCAAAGTATCCTTTGGCAAGTTTCATTACTTTTTTCCTCTTAGCTTTCGCTGCGACTGCGTTTCCTGCTCTTGGCATAATTTTTAAGTTTTTTGGCGCCTAGTGGTTTTGCAACACTTTTAAACTAGTAACCGGGTTTAACAATAAAACCAATAATTTAATTGGTCGGTTAACTATTTCCCAATAGTTAACATGATTTTTACATTACTTTCATCACCAGGACTAACTAATCCAGAATGAGTCAAATTTCTTTTTCTCTTTTTAGATTTTTTCGTCAAAATGTGACTTTTAAAAGCATGCTTTCTTTTGATATTTCCAGAACCAGTAACTTTGAATCGTTTCTTGGCACTAGACTTCGTTTTCATCTTTGGCATAACTACTATTTATAAATTTTACTTCTTTTCTTTCTTTTTCGCGCTCAGTATCATTATCATCTTCTTCCCTTCCAACTTCGGCATACTTTCTACTTTACATATGTCTTCCAATTCCTGAGCGAATTTTAACAACAATATCTCTCCTCTGTCCTTGTACACAATACTTCGACCTTTAAAAAACACAAAGGCTTTAACTTTGGAACCTTCACCTAAAAACTTCTTTGCATGATTCAATTTGAATTGAAAATCATGTTCATCAGTATTTGGACCGAATCTTATTTCCTTTACAACAACCTTTATAGCCTTATCTTTAATCTCTTTCTGCTTCTTCTTCTGCTGATATAAAAACTTTTGATAATCAAGAATTTTACAAACTGGTGGTTTTGCATTTGGAGAAATTTCTACCAAATCTAAATCCATCTCATCAGCTAGTTTAATAGCATCTTCAGTGGTGTAAACTTTTGGTTCAACACCATCCAAAACCAACCTTACCTCTGGAATTCTAATTTCCCCATTAATCCTGTTTGGATTTTTCTTAACTGGTCTAAAACCTCTACCTCTAAAATTTGGCCTCATTCAAAAAAATTATTGTTTCAACTGTTCTTTTACTTCTTTATCAATCAATTCAGCGAACTTTTCCGCTGACATTTTACCAATATCCCCCTCTCCGTGCTTCCTGATAGCGAGCTCTCCTGACCTCACTTCTTCTTCTCCTAACACAATCATATAGGGCACTTTCTTCATTTCAGCGTCCCTAATTTTCTTCCCTATACGCTCATTCCTATCATCAACGAGAGCGCGAATATCGTAATTATTTAGCACATTTAAAAGTTTGTGAGCATCATCGTTATATTTTTCGCTTAACGTTAAGATAATTACTTGATCAGGAGTCAACCACAATGGGAAGTTTCCAGCACAATGCTCAATCAAAATAGCAACAAATCGTTCTATTGAACCAAAAGGCGCTCGATGAATCATAACCGGCCTATGCTTCTTGTCATCTGAACCTATATATTCCAATTCAAATCGTTCAGGCAAATTATAATCCACTTGAATAGTACCTAATTGCCATTTCCTACCGATTGCATCTCTAACGATAAAATCTAATTTAGGACCATAAAAGGCAGCCTCTCCGTATTCTACTACAGTCGACAATCCTTTTTTAGCAGCTGAATCTACGATCGCTTTCTCTGCTAAATCCCAGTTTTCATCTGATCCAATGTACTTTTCCTTGTTTTCCTTATCCCTTAATGAGACTTGAGCAACATAATCTTCAAAACCAAACACCTCAAAAACATACTGAACTAAGTCAATTACTTTTTCAAACTCTTCATTTAATTGATCTGGCCTACAAAAAATATGTGCATCATCTTGAGTAAAACCTCGAACTCGAGTTAAGCCGTGTAATTCACCACTTTGCTCGTACCTATAAACAGTTCCAAACTCAGCAAAACGAATCGGCAATTCTTTGTACGAATGTGGTTTAGCCTTATATATCTCACAGTGGTGAGGACAATTCATTGGTTTCAATAAAAACTCCTCTCCTTCATGCGGTGTGCTTATAGGCTGAAAAGAGTCTGCTCCGTATTTCTCATAATGCCCGCTGCATACGTATAATTCCTTGTTACCGATATGCGGTGTAACAACAGGATCGTATCCAGCTTTCTTTTGAACCTTTTTCAAGAAACTTTCTAGTTTTTCTCTTAACATAGCGCCCTTAGGCAACCATAACGGAAGGCCTTGTCCTACTCTTTGAGAGAACGTAAATAACTCTAGCTCTTTTCCAATCTTTCTGTGATCGCGCTTCTTAGCTTCCTCCAGCATCACCAAATACTCCGTAAGCTCTGATTTTTTCGGAAATGTAATTGCGTAAATCCTTGTCAATTGCGGCCTGGTTTCATCCCCTCTCCAATAAGCCCCAGCAGTGCTTAGCAGTTTAATTGCTTTTATAAATCCTGTATTAGGGATATGTGGTCCTCTACATAAATCTGTGAACTCACCTTGAGTGTAAAAAGTAATTGTTCCGTCGTCCAACCCTTCTAACAATTCTAGCTTGTACTCATCACCTTTTTCCTTGAAATAAGAAACGGCATCTGCCTTTGAAATGTCCTTTCTCACATACTCACTCTTTGTCCGAGCAAGCTCAATCATTTTATCTTCTATCTTTTTAAATTCAGTATCTGAAAACACCGATTCACCAAAATCAATATCATAATAAAACCCATTCTCAACAGGGGGTCCAATAGCAAATTTTGCATCTGGATAATAAAATTGAATTGCCTCTGCTAACAAGTGAGCAGATGAATGCCACATGGCATCTTTACCTTTTTCATCACGCCAGGTTAATAATTTAACTGAACTATCAGCATCAATTGCCCTGGTGGCATCCCAAACTTCACCATTAACCACCGCAGCAAGAACATTCCTTGCTAATCCTTCACTAATAGTCATTGCCACGTCATGCGATGAAACACCAGCTTCGAATTCTTTCACTGTGCCGTCAGGTAGGGTAATATTAATCATATTCAATCCAATTTTAGCTGACAAAACTAAGCATTGCACTTTGAGTATCAATGAGAAGAGAATGAATTTTTAATCGAAATGGAATCTTAAAAAAGTAAGTGCTTATAATTCAGATTGTTTTTTCAGTAATTCCACTAAACTTTCTGGTGTACGAACAGGTCTAAAATTTACTTTGTTTAAAAAAACCAAAATTACTTTTGCAGTACAAACCAACACTCCTTCAGGATTAAGAACCTCATAGTCAAAAGTAATTTTTGAAGTGGGAACCGAATTTATTGAAGTAACTACTGATAATTCTTCATCATATTTAGCAGGGAATTTAAAATCTGTTTCAAAGCGAACTACTGGCATGATGATCCCGCTTTCTTCTAATTCCTTGTAAACGAAACCTAAATCTCTAAGAAACTCAACCCTAGCAACTTCAAAATATTGCGCATAATTTCCGTAGTAAACGATGCCCATTTGATCAGTTTCTGAATACCTGACCCTAAGTTTAGTTGTGTGTTTTACTAATATATCTTCCATTACTAACCTGTATCTAATTGTTCTTGATGTACAAAATCATCTTTAAAATCAAGGTTCACCCTTGGAAAATAAAATTAACAGGAATTTTAATGAAAATACTAGTCCTAATGGTATATTTTTGTCAGCGCAATGACTGAGCAAGAAAAATCTTTAATGAAATCAGGGGAAATGTTACCTATCATGGAACATTTTTACACTATACAAGGAGAAGGCTGCAATACAGGAAAGCCTGCTTACTTTATAAGAATTGGCGGATGTGACGTGGGTTGTCATTGGTGTGATGTAAAAGAAAGCTGGGACGCAAGTCTACATCCATTAATACCAGTTGATGATATATTCCCTTTTTTGAAAGACATTCCTAGCAAAGATGTTGTAATCACAGGTGGAGAACCAAGTCTGTACAACTTAAGCTATTTGTGTGAGGAACTTAAAGCTAAAGGTTTTAACACTTTTATTGAAACTTCTGGAGCAAACAACTTGACAGGAAAGTGGGATTGGATTTGTCTTTCACCTAAAAAAAACGCACCGCCAAAAAGTGAAGTTTACGAGGTCGCAAATGAGCTTAAAGTCATTATTCATAACAACGATGATTTTAAATGGGCTGAAAAGCATGCTGCAAAAACAAATAAAAATTGCAAACTTTTACTTCAGCCTGAATGGAGTAAAATGGACGATATGTTGCAAAAGACCATCGATTATGTGATGAAGAATCCGAAGTGGAATATTTCCATGCAATCGCACAAATTCATGCACATTCCATGAGAAAAATATTTGTCACAGGAATCGGCACAGATGTTGGAAAAACCATTGTTAGCGCAATCTTAACTGAAGCGATGCAGGCCGACTACTGGAAACCCATACAATGTGGCGGGTTAGAATTGACCGACACTGACCGAGTTAAAAGATTAGTTTCATCGAAAACTTCTAATTTTCATCCTGAAACATATTCTTTTCCTAATCCTGTTTCACCGCACGAAGCAGCAAAATTAAACAACACTAAAATTCGTTTAGGCAAACTTACACCGCCAGAAACGGAGAACACACTAATAATAGAAGGTGCTGGAGGAATAATGGTTCCCTATAACTACAGAGGAGATTCAATGTTAGAGATCGCTCGGCACTGTGAAGCTGAAATAATAGTTGTTGCTAACTCGTATTTAGGAAGTATTAATCATACTATTTTAACCATAGAACATCTTAAAAACCAAGACGTAAAAATATTGGGAATCATATTCAACGGTCAAACCAATGCGGAAAGTGAGGAGGTTATTTTAAATAAAACAAAAATACCTTGCCTAGGAAGAGTTCCTCAAGAATTCGAAATATCTAAAGAACTCATTAAAAAGTACGCTCATGATTATGTTTTCATTTAATTACTAGCAATTATTTTTCTTGACAAAAAACACTCCTATTGAATCACTTAAACACCTAGCATTATTAAACGTTTCCCTTCGAAGCATCGTAATAAAGGTGACTACAGTCTCTTCATAATTTTCGTTTTGCAAACTAGTGAATAAATACACTGATATACAACATATTAGACCCTTCCATCTTAATCGATTTATCGACTAAAATTTGTTTTTCAATAGCAAATGAAGTAGTTTTATGAGGTAAAAGCATTAGTTAGTCTAGTATTTTTGCATTTTAAGAGTATATATCATTTCTTTGTTTACTGAAATCACTTACCTAATTAAGTTACTATGAATCAAGCAGCTGCGAAAGAACTAATCAAAAGCACAATCTATTTGGACGACCAAATTTTATCGTACAAAGAAGATTCTAAAACTATCATTGGAAAAATTGTTTCAAAAGGCTACACTGCCTCTTTTAAAGATGAAGAAGGGAAAGACGGAACGGTCAGATGTCGAATCAAAGACCTTAAAACTAACACTGAGTTTTCTGAGTCTTTAACGAAAATGGCTAAATTATTTCCAAAGGAATTTATCAGTAATCGAGTTCAATCAAAAGACGAAATTCTAAGTGTGTTAGCTTCTAACAAAGACGTGAGACAAAAAACAATTTCATGGATTGAAAAAACAATCACAATTCCAGAAGTCAAGAAAAAGAACGAAGTCGAGTCATTGTTGAATGAACTTTGGCTTGAATCAAAAATCACAAAAGCAAAATTTACTGCTGAAACCGATGTTATCTATAACTCAAGAGTTTCATAAAACATACACCGATTACCATAAAAAAAGCCCTCGCTAGTGTTAGCAAGGGCTTTTTTTTATCAGTTTGTCAGTTTGTACCAGAAAAGCAATTTCTATACAAGACAAATATATAACAGATTAGTGCTCTATAAAGTTACAATCTGCTAAAACAGGCAATTTAGACGTTCAAATGATTAATTACGCTGGTGTAGTGACAAATTGAGATGTCTGATTTACAGATATCTACGAATATCCTGAGCTATAGATTCAAATTCTTGACTTTTCAATTGCAATCGTTCCTGATTGAAATTCAAATCCCCTATACTGTTAATGGGCACTAAGTGAATATGCGCATGAGGTACTTCCAGACCAATTACAGCGGATCCAACTCGAACACACGGAACAGCTTTTTTAATTGCAACTGCAACCTTCTTTGCCATTAAATGAACATCTTGATATTCCTTGTCTTCGAGATCAAACAACAAATCAACCTCCTTTTTAGGAACAACTAATGTATGTCCAGCTGTCAAAGGACTAACATCCAAAAAAGCTAAACAGCTATCTGTTTCAGCAATTTTGTAACATGGAATCTCTCCACTAATAATTTTGGTAAATATGGTAGACATAAAATTATTACCTCGTAATTTCTACAACTTCTAACTTCAACAATCCCGCAGGGACCTTGATCTCAGCAACATCACCAACTGAAAGCCCTAGCAAACCTCTTCCAATTGGAGAGCTTACAGAGATTTTCATTTCTTTCAAATCAGCCTCCTCTTCAGCAACTAACTTGTACTTCATCTCTATCCCGTTTGCTTTATTCTTAACCTTTACAAAAGAAAGAATCAAAGCTTTTGAGTCATCTATTTTGGAATCATCTAATACTCTAGCATTGGACAACACCTCTCCCATTTGAGATATTTTTAACTCCAACATACCCTGCGCTTCCTTTGCAGCGTCATATTCAGCGTTTTCTGACAAATCACCTTTGTCTCGAGCATCTGCAATTTGTTGAGTTACCTTTCTTCTCTCTATCGTTCTTAAGTCATGAAGTTCTTGCTGCAACTTGTCCAACCCTTCTTTCGTAAAATAACTTACCTCAGCCATAATCTTATATTAAATAGAAGAATCCTGACAAAGCCAGGATTCCATTTGTTATATCATTTTGATAATCAAAGTTATGAATTATTTATTGGACGAAAAAACCTAAACGACATTGTAATCTTTTCGAATTACTTTATTTGATCCAGTTCGTTCGAAACTTTGACAAGAAATAAAACTTTTAGGATATTCATATTTCTTCAAAACTGATTTTAATATCTGAAGGTCAGCCTTTGACAAAAAAGAATCGCCCTCATAAAACAGCACCAATCTCTGACCAAGAATCTCATCTGGAACTCCAAACAGGATAAACGATGGCAGTATTGAGAACGTAGCCTTAATAGTTGCTTCTATGGTCTCAGGATGTAATTTTAATGCTCCCGAATTAATTACATTATCAGCTCTCCCCAACCATTTGAAGGTTCCGGAAGATTCAATGCTCACAACATCACTTGTTTGTAATTCAAGGATACTTAACTCATCGTTCTTTAATCTCAATTGGGAATTAGAATTGTTACTGATTTCAAAACCTCTCAGGCAAGTATAACAAGTTTGTTCGACAGGACTAAGAGTACGAAGTGCAAAATGACTCATTGTTTCAGTCATCCCAAATGAACCCCAAGCACGAACCTTTAAGCTTATTAGCTCGTCGATCATCTTTTTACTTACCGCACCTCCTCCAATCAACACCTTACTCAACTGACTAACACCAACTCCATTCTTACCTTCTAATAAGCATTGAAGCTGCATTGGTATTAAAACTGCAAAATCAAATGAAGCCATATTGATGGCATCTATATTTTTTGATGGTTCGATCACACTTAATTTCAATCCCCCAACCATAGCTCTCACAACCATCATTTTTCCAGCAATGTGATTACAAGACAATGGCAATAAGGCTCTATCTCCTTTTTTAAGATTAAAAAAGGAGATAGTATTTCTAGCACCCAATTTAAGTTGTTCAAGGGAAAATGTAATTTCTTTTGGATCGCTTGTAGTTCCTGATGTCAAACAAGAAATACTGTCATTACTTATCAGCTCTTGTAGGAAGTCAACAATTGTCCTCGCCCACCTTGGCAAACTCTCTCGTATGTACATATTTACGAGCTCTTCCGCTGAGAAGTTCTCAAAATCAAAACTGATAACTTTTGAAGTAGCTAAATCTTGTTTCATTGATTTTGTAATGAAAATAATTAAGTTTGTATCTCCTCATAACTGAGGAAATCAGTTGTAAAATTAAAAAATTTATGGACAAAAAATTAAAAGCTTTTGAGCGCTTGCTAAGAATTATGGACGAGCTGCGTGAAAAATGTCCCTGGGATAAAAAACAAACCATGGATTCATTGAGACATTTAACGATCGAAGAAACCTACGAACTGTGTGATGCGATTCTTAAAAATGATGACGAAGAGATAAAAGGAGAGCTGGGAGACTTGATGCTGCACCTCGTCTTTTACAGTAAAATTGCCTCTGAAACAAACAAATTTGACATGGCGGATGTACTGAATACCGTTTGTGAAAAACTCATTGTTCGACACCCACACATATACGGCGATGTGAAAGCTGAAACTGAAAAGGAGGTAAAAGAAAACTGGGAAAAGATAAAGCTTAAAGAAGGGAGTAAAAGCGTACTTGAGGGGGTTCCTAATTCTCTCCCTGCATTGGTCAAAGCCATAAGGATTCAAGACAAAGTTAAGGGACTTGGCTTCGACTGGGACAATGCGGATCAAGTTTGGGACAAGGTCAGGGAAGAACTGCAAGAATATAAGGAAGAAGAAGACAAGAATGACCGAGTAAAAATGGAAGATGAATTTGGCGACTTACTTTTTTCCATGGTCAATTACGCTAGATTTGTAGGTATTAACCCTGAAGACGCCCTGGAAAAAACCAATCAAAAATTTATGAAACGATTCACCAAGATGGAAAACATCATGAATGATGAGAAAAAAAACATCTCAGACATGAAACTTCCCGAGATGGATCAATTTTGGGAAAAAGCTAAAATTGCACTTAGAAATAGTTAAGAATAATGATCATACTCAATTCAACTCAAATATAATTTCATAGATGAAAAGCTTTATTAAATCACTCTTGAAAAATTGGTTTCTAATATTAAAAGTTAGAGACAAGTTTTCTCCAGCTGTTCAGATTTCACAGCGCCAAATGTTTCATTATTACAAAGACTTGGCAGACAACAACAAGCTTCCTCCGATTTCTGAAGCTGGCTATAAAGTATTTTCTCAATTTGAAGAAGACGGTTTACTCTTATATATTTTTGCCGCGCTCGGCATGACAAATAAAACATTTGTAGAAATTGGCTCTGATGACGGTGTTAATAGTAATTCTGCCAATTTGTATTTCAACTTTGGATGGCACGGTTTATTCATTGACGGAAACCCTAAAAGCATTAAGAGAGGGAAAGCCTTTTATGGGAAAAACCCTCATGTTTGGGACTACAAGCCAACGTTTTTATGCTCTAAAGTAAACGCTGAAAATGTGAACGAACTAATTAACTCAACTCAATACAAGGGTACTATAGGTTTACTTTCGATTGATATAGACGGATATGATTACTGGGTATGGAAAGCTATCACAGCAATAGAACCTCAAGTTGTTATAATCGAAACCCACAATGAATTTGGGATGAAAAACATCGTAGTTCCTTACGACACAAACTATTCTTACCCTGGAAAACACCCTTTATATCATGGCGCATCTCCAGTTGCGATGACAAAACTTGCAAATGAAAAAGGATATCGTCTTGTGGGAGCAAATGAATTAGGATTCAATTTTATTTTTGTAAAAAATGGCTTAGCAGACAAGGAGATACCGGCTGTCACAGTTGCATCTTTACTACAACACCCATCTGTTGCAGAAGGTCACAAAAAATTTAAGGAGATTGAGCACTTTGAATATTTGGAAGGCTAATCAAACCTCAAATAAGTAATTTTCCTATTGTCTTTTACCTTGGAAGACATTTCATAGACTGCAACAGCACCTTTATCATAAGTATACTTTTCAAGCTGGATCTGAGAACCAGAACCATTGTACGACTTCTTCTCAACAATAAGCGAATCTGACCCATACAACGAAACTACATAGCTACTTAAACCTCCTAAATTATTATACGTTTCCGTTCTAGTTGTGGCTGAATCAAATTGTCGACGTTGTTCAACGTATAATACCTCATCTTCTTGATTGTAAGTTACGGCATCGTACGAAACTGTATCATTATCAAAATAGCTGTAAACTTTCTTCTTCGTCAACACACTGTTTTCGTAGGTGTTTTCTTGAATGACAAACGAATTATCATACAAAAACTCAACAATTTTCTTCACTCCTGAAATGTCAGAAGAAAAAGTAATCATCTGACCACCAATGTTATAAGTCCAATTATTTTCAATTAAAATCTCGTCACTAGAGTCTTCAAATATTTCAGTAATCACGTTGTTTTTCGAATCATACCCGTACCGTAAGTATCCAATATTCTTCCCGCTTCTATTTTCGTGAAGCTTCAAAGCAACCAAATTATTGTTGCCATATTCGTAGCTTATAGCCTCGAATAAAACATCATTTTCATACCTCAATTCTTTGCATATTTTGTTGGAGACGGCATTCCCTTCGCATTTTCTTTCATACTCCTTCTCGCAAGCACCCATTGAGATGCAAAAAACGAGTACTAACAATGACATTTTAATCCAACTAATTTTACTTTCCATCCTTCTTTTTTCTTCTAAACAATTCTCTAATTGAATTGAATGATTTTTGATAGACAACCCCGGCACCTTGGGTCAAATTAGAACCATTATTGACGATAACTGTTTCTGTAGTCCGTCTATACGCCTTCGCTCTTAACTGATCTGTCAACTTGTATTCTACCTGAATCTCACCAGCTTGATTGTTCAAAGCGTAATCTGTTTTGAGTGAAAACTTTTTGTACTGAAAACCTAATAACAAACGTAATTCGTCGTTACTTAAGCTATCAGTCTGAGACTTTGAATTGTAATCAACACCAAGATCAACATTGCTTAAAATTCCTCCTAGTGAATTATTCAATTGCCCTTCTAAAAACTGTATGCCATTGTCAATACCAGCACCTACATTCACTGCATCAGCTATTCCTGTAGCAGATGAAGGTAAAAACTGATTGGTCAATAATAGAGCGAAAACCTGCCTGTTAATTTCATCTTGTCCAACTAGCCTGTTCGATAGGAATTCCTTTTCGTCAGGTGTTCCGCTTGGTAAGCTAACGTCCATTGTAATTTCTGGCTTCAAAAGTTCTCCCTGTAAATTTAGTCCAGCATAAACAGCACTCCTGTTCCCGTATTTTTCCTTATTTGTTTCGTAATTCAACTCTGAAGGATTAGCCAAATCAATCAATTTCGCTCGAGCCTTATAATGCGTATGAATATCTATTGTAGCATTAACAGGGTCACCATCCCAAATTAAAGTCCCTCCTTTTTGAACTAAAAACTTCTTCCCAATAAAATTCTTCAGCGTAAAAAAATACTTTCCTTCATGAATTGTGTATTTACCGCTCATTAAAAAATTGCCCTCGGAATTAATATTCATGTTAATGTTCCCTTGGCCATTCACTTGAATTTCATCTCCAACTTTAGGATCAAATATTATTTTAGCAGACGCCTCTTCATTTATTAAAAAATTAAAATCGAGCGACAATCCTCTTAAGTCAAGATTGGTATCATGCTCACCTCCTTCATCTTGACCATGACTAAGGTCAACAAAATGAATAAAATCACTTACTTCAAGCTCGCCTACTTCACTCAAAGGTAAGTTTAATTTAGTGGTTCCTTTATTAAGCTTATCCTCATAAGGCACTGTTGAAATTGCACCAGAAATTGAGTTGACCTTTCCATTTCCTTCAACCTGAAGCAAGCCGTCAACAAACGCTTGACCATAATAAGATCCATTATCGTCAAGAGTGGTATTTAAGCAGAATAAATTCTCTAACCTGATAGCGTCCATTTTATAGGTAATGTCTTTGAACCCTGTATGAGAAACAGTACCGTCCATAAGTATTTTTGATTTCGTGTATTTATTATGAGTTAATTTAAATTCCTTGAACAAAATCTGGTCATTATCAAAGTGTATATATTCACCATTTACCGCATAGGAAACATTTAAGTAATCAACTTTCAAATTCATTTGATCTAACCTCAATTTACCATACAACTCAGGAGACACAAGGGTACCTTTGACATCAAAATTACCTGAAGTTTTACCCTGCCTAAAATCGGAAAACACTCCACTAAAATACGGCTCTAAAAAGTTTAGTTTTAAATTATTAAACTTTGCCTTTAGATCAATCTGACCGTCTTGTTTCGGATAATAATTACCGGCAACCTCAATTGTATTTCCAACAAAAAACCTGCTTTGATTCTCCACGTTCATATTAATCCCTAACCGACCTTCTTCGGTGTAATATTGTGAATTCAAACATATTTTGCCAAAGGATTGCCCATTTAACTTGAACTTATTGACCTCCACATCGGATTTGAAAATAGGTTCCTTCACCCCCCCCTCAAGTTTCAACTTTCCAGTTACAAACCCGTCAACATCAACCTTATACCTGGCCAAGATTCCTCTTAAATTTTGAAGTCTAAAGTTGTAAGTATGGATTGTTAAGTCATTCTCTGAAGTGGACGACAACTGACCTTCAACATCAACCATTTCCTCTCCTGACTTTACTAGGAGGTGATGAAAATTAACATTTCCTGGCTCAAAGACAACTACATTTGTGGAATCAATAGCCCAGAGCTGCTCTTCAACAACTAAATCAAATTGATTGATATGAGCAAAAATGCTATCCAGTTTCTCAACCCCCATAACACCTGCTATTTTAGCGCTGTTCCTCAATTTGCTATGGTTATCCCACGAAACTTCAAATTTGTTTAAATTATTTTTGGACTCCATCGTAGTCAGTAGTCCTAGAATTCCAATTGAATCTCCAAACCCAACATACTTAGACTTTACTTGTAAATTAGCTCTGTCATTCCTATTGTGAGCATATAGTTTTAATCCATGCGACTGCACTCCATCAAATTTGATAGTATCTGCAGAAAAATTCATGTGAAACACTTCTAATTTATCATTAAAAGAACCGCTGAAATTAGCATGATCCAACCACAAATTAGGAGTGACCAAGTCATGAATTAAAGCATAATCATTGATTTTAAACATTAACCTAAAATTGTGAGTGCCATTATTTTCCGGCATTGAGTACTTCCAGTCCACCAAGGAAGGTAAATCTCTTGAAACAATGTTTATGAGTGATGGATAAAGTTCTTTCAATTCGAACTGTCCTTCAACACGAGCTATGAACCAATCCGATTTCAACGATATTAATTCCTTGTTATTTACTTTTGCTGACCGAAATGTAGTGCTGTTAAAATGATAATCATTGCCTAATTCATGCCAATCAAAATCATGAACATCTACGTTCCCGTATACATTTTTTATGTTCTCTCCGGCCAGATTAATATCCATATTAAAGGACAAACTGGTAGAACTATCACGATCAATTAATCCCAAATTACTAACATTTGCTCTTTGAACCTCGGCAGTAAACTTGTATTCTTGATTCTTTTTTGAGAAATCAACTCCTCCATGAAAATTTAAAATCAAGTTGGAATCGTTCACCTGCAAATCCCCCTTGAATTTATTATTTGATAACATTCCATCAACTTCTAATCCTTGATATTTGTAGCCGTGAAGTTCAAGAAATGGTAATTTCCCTTTAGTGTCAAATTGAAATTGTTTCTCGTCAAGAACAACTTTAACATCTCCTCCAAAAGACATTGCACCTAATTCTTTGTGCTTGAGCAATTTTCTTAAATTGAAATAATTAGTATTTACCCCTCCTGTTATGGTCAGTTTCTCTTCATCATCCTCACTAAATTTAACATCACTAGTAACATTTCCACAAGCCGTACTAAATGATCCATAGGCAACAAAATCATTTGAAAAACCAGTGTACTTTCCTTTAAAGACGACCTTCCCTAAATTTTTAAACCATTTAGGTACTTTAATCTTTTTATTTGATTTGAATGGAGGAAGGGAAACATTTCGAACATCTAGATCATTCGTAACCAACTCTTTAACATTAATATAAACAAATGCATTTTTAATATCAGGCAATCCTTCAACATCAAGCTTTCCCTTAAAATAGGAACCTTGTCCAAATCTTAGTAAAAACTTTCTAAGTTTTAACCGACCTATTTTTCCTGAAATTTTCCCCTGAATGGAAACAGTATCTTTTAGGCCTTCAAGAGCTGGAACGAAATAGGCCAAATCGTGTCCAGACACTTGACTAGGAATCAATTCACTTTCAATTTTCATGTTTTTCACAAAGCGTTTCCAGTCTTTATACTCATCGTATTTAAAGGATAGCTTCCCATTTAACTCCGTAGAAGAACTGTTCAAAGTCATTTTGTCTAATGTCATTTGAGTTGAACAGACGACTGTTTTTGCCTGTAAGTTTTTAAGTTCAAACCCTGACCTTTCTACAAAAGACAAAGTTTTTATGTCAGTATTAATGGAATCATTTATAACCGATAGGTTGTGAAGTTCACCATTGATTGAATTTATTTCTAAGTGATTGTAATCTACACCATACTCTTTGTGAGGCTTGTTTTCATCCCAAAACCTAAACTTAAGATTCTCAACCAGTACATTTTGAGTTTCAAGTTCTAGTTCCGTTTTGTGATCTTTATCTTTCTTTTTTAAATTGAGTCCATCAATGAATTGCTTGATATTGAACTCATTTTCCCCCTTATATTTATTTAAACATACGTAAGCATCTTTCAAATGAAGGTTGTCCAATTTAAATTCTCTTTTCTCAAGATCATAATTTGCAATTTTAAGGTCCACCTCTCGAGCATAAAGCATTGTATCTTGGTGATGATCTAAAATCAAAAAATCTTTGATCAAAAGACGTTTCAACCATCTAAACTCAACGCTTCCAATACTAATTTGAGTGTTCGTTTGCTCTGAAAATTTATTCCCTATCTTTTGAGTTAAGTACGTTTGAAACGAAGAACTCCGAAATGCTAAAATTCCCACAGTAAAAATAAAAAGCAAGAGTATAGCTAGTGTCCTAAAAGCTATTTTTCTGACCCTCTTTTTCATTGTTTATCTCCCTTGACTTACTTTTTCGATCGCTGCTACAATTACTGTACAAGCTTCAATTATTTCACTTTCTTTAATAACTAAAGGTGGAGCGATCCTTAAGCATTTATCGTTAAATAAAAACCAATCTGTGATAACACCATTCTTTATGCATTCCTCAATCACAGCGAAATTAAATTCACTGTCAATAAATTCTACAGATAAAAACAATCCCACGCCTCTTAAGTCTTTAATGGCAGGATGCTTTAGTAGCGATTTAAACAAAAGCTCTTTTTGCTCAATTCCAGCGATTAGGTCTTCCTTTTGAATTGTTTCAATACAAGCCAAACTTGCTGCGCAACACACAGGATGACCACCGAAAGTTGTGATATGACCTAGAACGGGATGATGCGTCAAGCAATGCATTATTTCGGCAGAGCTGATAAATGCACCGATTGGCATTCCTCCTCCCATGCCTTTAGCAATGGTCATGATATCAGGAACGACACCTGTTTGATCTTGGCCCCAAAAAGAACCTGTACGTCCAAAACCTGTTTGCACCTCATCAAAGATAAGCATAGTACCTTTCAATGTGCACCTGTCCCTAAGAGCCTTCATGAATTTTTTATCTGGAACAATGATACCAGCTTCCCCTTGGATAGGTTCAATAATGACAGCAGCTGTATTATCACAAATAATATCTAAATCATCGATATTATTAAATGTAATAGCATGTGTTTCTGGTAACAAAGGCTCAAACGGTTTCTTGAAATCTTCATGACCAATTACACTGAGAACACCTTGAGTAGAGCCATGATAAGCATTATTACAATAAATAATCTTTCTCTTTCCGGTGTGTCTTTTTGCTAATTTCAGAGCTCCCTCATTTGCTTCACTTCCTGAATTAACGAAATAAATATTGTTTAATGAATCGGGAAGTAATCCAGCTATTTTTTCTGCTAATTTAACTTGAGGAGTCTGAATATATTCTCCATACACCATTAAATGCATGTATTTATCAGCCTGATCCTTAACTGCTTTCACAATTGACGGATGGTTATGTCCGACATTACTAACAGATATTCCAGCAATTAAATCAAGATACTTTTCACCTTTAGAGCCATGTAAATAAACTCCCTCGGCTCTTTCTATTTCCAAACCTAATGGTTTCGGAGAAGTCTGAGCTACGTATGAATGAAACAATTCTCTAGATGAAATCATGTTTTGAATTTTAATGTTTTCGGGACAAGTTTTAGCGCCTGTTTACTTTTGTTTCTTACTTCTTATTTTTACTTCTCAAGCGATATCCAAAACTAATGGTCACATCCAAACCATTAAAATTCATATCGTTCCACCTTTCAGCAGTTTGAGGCTGAACAACCTCATCAAGACGATAATCAGTGATGCTATATTTAACCCTAGAATAATACAAACCCATTTCAAAATACCAAGGATATAAGTCACCATCATCGTCACCTAATTGGTACCTAGCACCTATTCCTCCTGCAACACTATACCCTTGTCCATTAATCTCGTGCAGGTAATCATTTTTATATTCATTCTTATTTAGAATATTGTACATCCCTCCTCCAGAGATAAATGCCATTACCCCATAATCATTGTAAATGGCATATTTTAAATCACCGCCAAATGCTTGTACACCGCCAAAATTATGATTTTTAGCTGCTGACACGTTTTCGAATGTCACATTACTACGGTCAGCAAAAAAGACTGGCGCATACCTTAAACCTATTTCCATTTTATCTAAAAAAGCGATGTTGATGCTAACAGGAATCATGTAAGGGGCAACAAACTCAAATTCACCGTCGAAGAATACGTTTTTACCAGCACCTACAGAAAAAGACAAATCGCCTTTCTGCATACCATAGAATTTTTTATCGTCCTCGGCCTTTGTCGCAAATGAAAACAACAACAAACTCATCACGAGCCAGCTAATTATTTTTATTTTGCCTTGAGTCATATCCACGGTATCCTTGATTCTATTAAACAAAGTACTAAATTACTTTTGATACTAAGCCCACATCATTTAAATCTTTCCAAAAGTCTGGATACGATTTTTCTACAACTCCTGGCTCTTTAATTCTTAAATAGTCATTTTGCAATAAACAAAGTGGAGCAATACTCATTGCAACTCTGTGATCATCGTATGTCTCAATTACTCTTTTTGCTTCAAAAACACCTCCTTTATTAACGACTATTTCGTCATCTCCAAGAATGTCTACTTTAATATTAAACTTCTCTAACTCATCCTTTATTGCTTGAATTCTGTCGGTTTCTTTAATTCTTAAACTTTCAAGTCCAGTAAAGTGCCCCTCCACACCCAAACCTGCAACTGTCGATGCTAATGTTTGCGCAACATCTGGACAATTTGAAAAATCATAAGTCAACTTTTCAGGTAAAACAAAATCGGTGTTCTTTTTGAGAAATACTCCATCTTCGGCAAACCTTGTGCTTACACCCAATTTTTCAAAAATATCAACGATCGCCGAATCGCCCTGTAGGCTCTCCTTTTTTAATCCAATAATTTCCAACTCTGCCGATTGAGACAACGCTGCTATCTCGTACCAGTAAGACGCCGCGCTCCAGTCAGCTTCAATCACATAGTTTTGAGCTTTATATTTACCTTCTTTTATCTTGATCACATTTCCTTCCCAAGTATACTCCGCGCCAAATAATTTAATTAATTTCAAAGTCATTGTTAAGTATGGTACAGAAGCTATTTTCCCTTCCAAAACAATGTTTAATCCACCAGCTAAAGTTGGTCCAACCATTATTAAAGCAGACAAGTACTGACTACTGACACTTCCGTCCATTTGAACAGTACCACCCTTTAGCTTCTTTCCCTTTATTTTTAACGGTGGACACCCTTCCTTTTCAGTGTACTCAATATCGGCGCCTAGTTCGCGTAGCGCGTCAACTAGAATTTCAATCGGCCTATTTTTCATACGTTCCGAACCAGTCAGTAAAAAATCACCTGGGGTCGTGGCATACAATGCAGTTAAAAAGCGCATCGTTGTTCCTGCCGGTCCAACATCTTTTACTGTCCCCTTGCTTTCTAACAACCGCTCCATTGTGGTAGTGTCTTTCGCTATTGCTAAATTTTCAATCTCAAATGACTCCTCGCACAACGCTCTAATTAAAAGAGCTCTGTTGCTTTCACTTTTCCCTGCTGTTAGTTTAATTCTTCCGGAAATGACTGTCTTTTCAGCCTTAATTGCTATATCACTCATGCTAGTTTAGCTATCTCGTTATAATATTTCAAAGCCTCAATAATTTCATTTTCCTCACAAAAAACATCCCATTTACTGCTTCCTATACTTTCTAAAAGAGAAAAGTTAATCTTCCCTTTTTCATTCTTTTTATCATGTACCATTAACCCAAGATAGGTTTGGAAATTACTTTCCTCCAAAACCATAGGAGGAAAAAACTCACCCATCACCACTACTAACTCGTCCAGTTCGTTTTGTGACAGTCCAGCCTTTTTAGAGGATAAGTACCCCTCCGCAATCATTCCAATTGCAATTGCCTCACCATGAAGGAAAGTCCTCAGATTTTTATCTTCTAAATGAAATGTTTCAATTGCATGACCAATGGTGTGACCGTAATTCAAAAGTTTCCTTTCCCCTTGTTCTGTCGGGTCATTCATGACAACTTTGTTCTTTATTCCTACAGAATGATGAATAATACTTGGCCAATCATCAAAATCATCAAGGTTCACTTTTTTAACAGTTCCCCAATAGTCAGCATCTTTAATCAACGCGTGTTTTAATACTTCCGCAAAACCTGACCTAAGTTGTTCTTTTGGTAACGTTTCTAGAAACTCTGGATATATAAATACTCCTTGCGGGAAATTGAAAACACCAATCTGATTTTTCAACCCTCCTAAATCTACGCCTAGTTTTCCACCAACCGACGCATCAACCTGACTTAACAAGGTAGTAGCAATGTTTAAAAAGTCAACTCCTCGTTTGTAAGTAGAAGCAATAAAGCCTCCCATGTCACTAATAACTCCTCCTCCTAAATTAATCACTAATGTTTTTCGGTCAGCATGAAAATCACTCATAGCCATCCACACTTGAGTAACAACCTCTATTGTTTTATTTTCTTCGCCACTTTCTGTTTCGATGACCTCAGCATCTTTTAATGTAGGAATGTGCGCAAGTAAAATGGGTAGGCAATTTTCCAAAGTATTTTCATCGACAATGATGAAATATTGAGAATATTTGGTCCGCGCTTTAAGAAGTTCGTCTAATTGCGACAAACTATCATTGCCAATGTGGACACTGTAACCGTCTGATTTAATTGCTGACAAAATATTTTCTTTTAATTTACTTTAACCGTACTCAAAATTAAGGATTTATACTCAAAACAATTAGCTATTTTAGTGTTAAATATTGACCATAATTTGATGGCATAATGCTAAAGAAGGAACTTCGTATAATCTATAAAAACAAAAGAGACAATTTGTCTCTTGAGGACATTCGGGCATTGTCTGCGAATATCGGAACCAATTTACTCGAATTACTAAGTCAACTCAAGTTCAAAACAGTTAATTGCTTCCTGAGTAGTGACGCTAGAAAAGAAGTTATTACCAACTACATTATTGAGACAATCAGGGAACTAGGAGCAGAAATTACAGTTCCAGTCTCAAACTATGAAACAAACAGGATCACTGCGGCACAATTCAAAAAAGGAGATCAACTAATTGATGATAAATTTGGCATTCCCACCCCTACAAATATCTGTGCAATAAAACCATCTACAATTGATGTTGTAATTGTCCCCTTACTTTGCTTTGACAGGAAAGGATATCGCTGTGGATATGGTAAAGGTATGTATGATCGGTTTTTAAGTGAATGTAAACCGGGAGTTGTAACAATTGGACTATCATTTTTCTCAGCCTCAACCAACATATCAGATATTCACGAGAAAGACATGCCCTTGAACTACATTGTTTCACACCAGAAAACTATTCGTTTCAATTGAAAAATGCACAGAAGTAATTAGGTGCTTTTGATTGATTTCCGACCATTATTATTGACCATCAACCACACCCCTATGAGTACAAAAGGGATACTTAAAAACTGACCTGTCGAAAGTACGTTTCCCAACGAGCTTTCAAATCCATGTTGAGAAATTTTCAAGTACTCAATAAAAAACCTAGCCGTAAATACCGTCATAAAAAACAATCCAAGCATTTTACCCTCTTGAGCGATAAATGATTTTTTTCTGTACATGAACAAAAGAAGTATAAGAATACACAAATAAGCGATAGCTTCGTACAATTGTGCTGGATGACGGGCAAAATCTTCTCCCAACTGTAAGAATTTTACACCCCATGGTTTGTCAGTTTCAATTCCAACGATTTCGCTGTTAAAAAAATTTCCGACTCGAATAAACAACCCTATTAAAGCTCCAACAATAACTACCCTATCTATCACCCACAAAAAGCTTTTGTCAATTTTATATTTGGTGTACCAAGCTATTCCTAATATTCCACCGATAGCACCTCCATGACTAGCTAAACCACCTTCCCTAATATTTAACACAGATAACATGTGGCTTGTATGTTCGCCATTATCTGAAGTGAAGTACCAATCAAAATCATAGAAAAGCACATGTCCTAACCTAGCTCCTACCACCGCACCTATAAGCGTGGCATATAATAACGGATCCATTAATTCCTCTTTCACACCTTCCTTGATGTATATTTTTTTCAGAAGCAAATAGCCTATCCAAAAAGAGGAAGCCCACATCAATCCGTAATATCTAATTTCAAGTGACCCTATCGAAAATATAGCGGGATCCATGTCCCAGGAAATGAAATTCAGCATGCTATTTTTTTAATCAAAGATATAATTCTATAAGTAAAGATGCAGCCTTTTAAGTAATTTTGACAAAAACTGACTTGTGTTCAAAACTGCTTTAATTACTCTCTTTTCGACCCTATTCCTTCCGTCTTGCTTGTTTACTCAAGATGTTAAAACTAAAGAACTGAGTCTTCACAATGATGAAGTTGTCTTTTACAATGTAGAAAACCTATTTGACAATGAAATTGACAGCACCAGAGGATACAAGGAATTCAATCCGAACGGCAAAAAGAAATGGGACAAATATAAGTTCAACAGCAAAATTAATGAAATTGCTAAATGCCTTGCAGCAGCTTCCAATGAAGGACCAGAATTCATTGGTCTTGCTGAAATTGAAAATGAACTGGTCCTTCAAAAAATAATAAGTCACCCCTTGCTTTTTAAGCATCATTATGAAATTTTGCATTTCGAATCGAAAGATGTTCGTGGCATTGATGTGGCACTTCTATATAAGTCCAGTGTAATGGATTTAATCTCCTACAAGAAAATTGTCATCAAGAAAAAGAGACGTCCAACCAGGGATATACTAGTTGTCCTTGGCATACATAAGCAAACAAAAGACACCCTTGCTTTTTTAGTTAATCATTGGCCCAGTCGATATGGAGGGAAAAAGAAAAGTGAAAAATCCAGGGTTCTTGCCGCCACTACTTTACAATTCCACATGGATTCAATTAAAAACAAATATACCTCCTGTAAAATAATTGCCATGGGTGATTTTAATGACGGCCCGCGAGACAGCAGCATGAGTAAAGTCTTGGATAATATCCATTATACAAACCTTTTTAAAGACAGCGTACCAACTTATGGCTCGTTAAAATACAGACTCAAATGGCAAGTTTTTGATCAATTCGTCGTGAGTAATAATTTACTCGAGAAAAAAGGAGTTTATGTGAATTACGTCGAAATTTTTTCTCCAGAATGGTTGTTGGAAGAGGACAAAAAATATGGCGGAAGCAAACCATTTAGAACGTATTTAGGACCAATTTACCACGGAGGGGTGAGTGATCACCTACCTGTGATATTAAAGCTGAAACATTGAAGCTCCTATAATTTTTTCTTAGTTGATTAATATCTGATCGTAACTTTTCATAAATTTCCTTTATACTTTTTCAACTTCCTTTATATTTGCACTGTGTTACTGAAATTATTCAATTTATTACTTTTTAGTTTATTGCTCATTTCATGCGAGCCTGACACTACAGGACTTAAGTCGCTGAAAATTGCTGAACCTGTCCCTAACAGTGTGTACAACAATTATGAAATATTTTACAGTGATTCTGGACTAACCCAAGTGAAAATTGCGGGCCGAATATTGGAACAACACTCGTCAAAAGATGGTGAGGACGGACATGACAACATGAAAGATAGCGTGCACCTGTGGTTCTATGACACTGACATGAAAGTTCAAAGCGAAATGATTGCGGACAGGGCTATTAGAAATCGAAAGACGGGATACATGGAAGCCTTCGGTGATGTAGTGGTATACAACGAAAAAGGGGAGAAACTTGAGACCGAGCACCTTATTTGGGATGAAGCAAATGAAAAAATAATATCAAATACCAAGGTGAAAATCATTCAAAAAACACAAACTCTTTATGGAGATGGCTTAATTTCAGATCAAAATTTTTTAGATTACGAAATTAAAAACCCTCACGGCGAAATTTATATAGATAAAAATGAAAAAAAGTAACAAAATATTTAAGTTAATCTGGCTGTTCATTTTCATCCTTTCCAGTTTGATTTTTAGCATTCTTTTTTACTTCGATAATTGGGAACAGGCAAAACCAATGTTAATCATTATACCGGTGGCGTTGTTTTTTTACTTTGTAAGGAAGCAAAGAGAAAAAAAAGATAAAATCTCCTAATGGCATACCTTTCGGTCATCACCTTAATGATTGTCTTTTCCGCATTCTTTTCTGGATTAGAGATTGCATTTGTCTCCTCAGACAAAATGTTGATTGAAATGAATAAAAAAAAATCAGGAAGTCTTATTCATAGGATACTTTCTGAATTTACAAATAAGCCTTCTAGGTTCCTAGCTACACTTTTAATTGGAAACAATGTTGCCCTGGTGCTGTACGGTAACTTTATGGCCAAAGTTTTAGACCAAGAAATTGGAGTTTGGATTCAAAATGGATTCATGATTCTCTTAATTCAAACTGTCATATCATCGGCCATCATCTTGATCTTCGCGGAGTACTTGCCAAAAGCTTTATTTCGTTTAAAACCGAACAAAACACTAGCATTCTTCTCGTTTCCAATGTTTGCAATGTACTGGTTGATGAAATGGATAGTGTGGATTTTTGTTGGGATTTCAAAATTCATTTTAAAATATTTTTTTAAAATGGACATAGAGGAAAGCCCTGCTATTTTTGGTAGAATGGAACTGGAGCAGTACCTCGAAAACAGGACCGTTGACGCTAATGAGGAACAACTTGATTCTGAAATTCAGATCTATAAAAATGTACTGGAATTTTCAAATGTAAAAGTGAGAGAGTGCATGGTTCCTAGAACAGAAATAATTTCACTGGATGTGAATACGCCAATTGATGTTTTGATCAAAACATTTGTCGACACAGGACTTTCTAAAGTCTTAATATACAAGGATTCAATTGATGAAATCACAGGGTTTGCTCATCACTCTGAAATGTTCAAAAACCCGAAAAAGATTAAGAATGTATTGTTGCCAGTTGGATTCATTCCTTCGAGTATGTCTGCACAGGAAACTTTAAACAGCTTCACTCGTCAGCAAAAATCAGTATTGGTTGTGGTTGATGAATTTGGGGGCACCGCAGGAATCGTGACGGTAGAAGATGTGATGGAAGAAATATTTGGAGAGATTGAGGACGAACATGACATCCAAGAACACGCTGAGGAAGTGTTAAACGACGGCTCTTACCTGTTTTCCGGGCGACTAGAGATCGATCTTATAAACAACAAGTATAACTTGACTATTCCTACAAGTGAAGAGTACGAAACTGTCGCGGGCTACTTATTTACTCATTTTGGAAGTATCCCCGAAGCAGGAGAAGAAATCGTTACCGATAAATACAAGTTTTCAGTCGAAACTGTTTCTGACACTAGAATTGAATTGGTTAAAGTGGAATTACTAGAGGCTGAATAGAAATCACCTTACAATTTCAAGCTTTCTGAAAACAAAAATAACCCCTAGAAAGGAGTTACTACTAAAATACTTTTAAAAGTGAAAAAGCTAAACTCCTTTATTGGAATTGTCCACTTCCGCATTTGTATAAGCAGGACATAATTCGTGCTTCGCTTTACATGAAGTAGTTATTCCTCCAACTATTGCAACTAACATTACAATCCCAAATAGTTTTAATCCTTTTTTCATCTTGCTCCTTTTTAAGATAGTGCGAAAATACACCTATCATACCAACTTCATTTACAATTCCTCACTTGTTTATTAACAATTTATTCAAACAAGAGATTCATGAGCAAAAGTTACACATTATTTTATAGTTGGTCAAGCTTATCGACAAATGATTACTAGTTCTTTTGACTTACCTTCTACTTCAAATTTTATTTCAATATTTGCACCAATCTGAACCCTCCCAAAAGCTATTGCGGATCTAAGTTCACCTGGTGCAACATTAATAGTTGTATAAACACTTCCAAAAGCCCCGGTACTTGCAGCTATTTGGATCTCAGTAATAGTATTAGAGCTGTTATTGAGTAATTCAACGCCCTTACTCCCAACATTAACGTACACAGTATCAGCGGTATCAAACAAGTTGACAACTGGAGCCTCATTATAATAAGTTAAAATTGCATATAGCTCTACTTTACGCTCAAGCGCAGCATTTGGATTAAATATAGAATTCCTAACATCATAGTAATCATCACTCACTCCTTTTTGAGACTTATATTCTCCGTTATAATTCTTAACAAAAGTCAATTTAGACGCAGTGGAATCTATTGAATTCATGTATTGTTTCAGCACGCCACCTTTATATCCTTCCAAGAAGTTCATAACACTAGAAATTCTTCGTTTCGATAAGTTTACATTGTACCTGGATGTTGTAAGAGGACTAGCAAAACCTTGCATAAGCACCTCTACAGCCCCTCCTCTGCCGAGTTCATGAATTAGCTTATTGGCGAAAAGTACCAAATCGTCATGTCCCTTGTAGAGAAAGTCATTAAAAAAAGTGTCAACAGCAAGTTTTGCAACATCCACTTCTGCGGCCTTAAACTGTGCTGAGAACTCTTTCTTATACTCCTCATATCTTGGAGTATATCGGAAATAAGTAGTGTCATAATTTAAAGAGGTTAGTGTATCCCAAGAATCCACATTAGGTCTATCATTATGAAAATACACTTTAACGGGTAATTGATAAAGAGTTGAAACTACACTAACCTTTTCAGCTGGTGCAATTTTCCTCACAATCACTTGCTCAACTTTAAAGTCATAAATGTCATTGCAGCAAGGAGCATCTTTCTCTGTTTTTGACCCAACCCTTGAGGAAGTTAAAAACCCTTCTGAATTATCAGCACGAATAAAATAGAGATCATTCAAAGGAGAGTTATACGGTATTCCCATGTTCGCAGCGGTGTCCCACTTTGAAGGAAAGGTACCTTGAACTGAAAATATATCTAATCCTCCAATGTTATAATGCCAATCAGAGCTAAAATAAAGCTTACTGCTATCCACGTCATAAAATGGAGTCAATTCATCCCCTGGAGTATTAACCGATTTCCCTAAGTTTTTAACAGCTCCCCACTTACCCCCGAAATTGGCACACCATAAATCCATACCTCCCTTCCCTCCAACTCTATCAGAAGAGAACACTAATAATTTTTTGCCTTTTATTTCAACTAAATGAGGATGAGTTGAACTTCCATCCGGCAAATTAATTGGCGCTGGTAATTTTAAATAAGATGCAATGGAGTCATTTATCAATTTCCCTTGATAAATGTTGCAGGAAGAGAAGTTATCGCAAATTGAAAAATAAAATTCACTGTTATCAGCATTAAAACTTCCGTTAGCAATGGATTTTTCATCACCTTCATTTATTCCATATTCAAAACTTGTAGTCCAACCGCTGTCACTTTTCAAAGCAGAAAAAATACCAGCGGAATAATCCAAATCCTTTATTGTTCCATCTCCTAGCACCGTCATTGCTCTTAATGTTGAAAACAGCAAAACAGAATCATTCAATAATATCGGAGAAAACTCAGACGCTCCTGTATTTACATTCCCACGCAGGTTATTAACTTTCACTGCAAATGTATCTTTCACGAGCAGTTGAACTTTATAAAAATTTGCTAATTCGTTTTTCGCGGACATGTGCTCAAAAGAAGATTTGTCACCATGCTTAACGTATAGTTCAAAATGTTTTTTTGAATTGGAAAAATCGCCCAGATGCTTATAGATCTTTCCTAAATCGTACTGAAGGAATTGAAAATCATCTTTCGCTTTTTTACTTAATATGTTTAAACAAATCGGCAAGGCTTTCTGAAAATTCTGATAAGCCATGAGCGCTTTAGCAAGCTTATATTTAACGCTTAAATCAGTGGAATCTAGAACTAGGGCTTTTTCATAAAATTTTGACGCTGAATAACCATCATGAACCAACATCGATTGATCACCAAATTTGACCCATACTTTCTTTTGGCTATGCGCAATTTGATTTACCCCAATAATCAGCAGGATAAACAAGAAAAGTGTTTTTAATTTGTTCATTATAAATATGGTGGACAAGACTTATAAGCCGGCCTCTTTAATGGTTTCCTCACTATATATACTATTGCTATCTCGAACCCTCCTTGAAAGCCAGAAGCCGGAACTAAAGACGAAAAGTTAAAATCATAACTACCCGCTACAGTCCAATTTCCGTATATCATACCAGCAATAATATCACCAGCATCTTTAGTTCTAGCATACAGCCCCCCAAACAATTTCTGAGTCAAATATTTAGAAGTACTGATGTCATAATACACATTAACACCAAGGTTGTAGGAAGAAAATGTTCCTTGCATTGACATTAAAAAACCAGGTTGCACTACAACCTTTGAATTTAATTGATGATTCAACTTCACGATTCCATTGTAACGCGGATCTAACCTCACTCCATTTGCATTAAAAAAAGACTGATTAGGCTGCAATAAGTTATAGGCTGAAAACCCTATTTCAAAATCATTTTTTGAATTGATTCTTACATCAGCCCTCCCTCCAATTGCAACATCAAAATACCACCTAGATAATCGCTGTAAACTTTCACTGATTGGTATTTCAGGATCAAAATAATTGCCATTGAATTGATTATCAAAATTAAGTTTAGTTAAGTCCAATTTCTTTTGAGTCATGGAAGGCTGAATACCAAAACTAATTTCACCCACAGAATCTCCGGGTAATTTTAAATTGTAGCTTGCCGACAAGTTAAAAATAGTTGTTGAAAATTTCGAATCACCTTCTACATCATAAAGGATACTCGTTCCTAACCCAAAGTCCTTGTCATTAGTTAAAGCTTTTGAATCGGCCATGATTGCGTAAGTTCGAAATGGAACTGTCACTGAATACCATTGATTCCTGTGGTTTGTATGAAAACGGTGGTCACCATCAAAATTACCTGTTTCAGCAGGGTTATAGGTATGTGGGGCCAACATCCATTGTGTGAAATGAATATCTTGAGCATTACCTTGAATATTCAAAGCAAAAATTAACAATAAAATAATTCTGAGACTCCTCATTACTAATACGTACGAGGAAATTAAAGAAATGTTAGGGCATTAACAAATTAACTAAGAATTAGCCTCGCGATAGACGTATATTAGTATCAATTCAGACTAAGATTAAGACAGAATTACCAATTACCTCTTGCTCCTCCACCTCAAAAACCTCCTCCACCAAATCCACCTCCTCCTGAAGAAAAATCATCAAAACCTCCTCGTCTTCCACTCCACCAAAAACTGCCTCTTAATAAATTTTCCATCATGAAGGCCGACCATAAGCTAATTCCATTTTGTTTAGCGTAATTTCTAGCACCTCCTATTTTTGAAAAAATCACAACTCCAATAATGACCAACCACATCCATGGAATTTTTCTTGAACTTGAATTTGTTTGCGCTGTGTAGGCTTCGTAATTAAATTCACCAACAGCTAGGGGAACTAACACATTTATCCCTGCCTTCAAACCTCCAAAAAATTCACCTTTTTTGAATCGAGGGTTCATTTCATTTTCAACAATCAATTTTGCAGTAGCATCTGGCATTGGCCCTTCTAAACCATATCCAACAGCAATAAACGTCGTTCTTGGCCCATTCGTTTTGATAGGCTTCACTAACATCACCAATCCGTTGTCTTTTCCATCTCTACCAATACCCCATTGACGCCCCAATTCTGTTGCATACATTGCATTGTCCATTCCAAATGAAATTTATCGTGCGCCTTGTTTAATCTTATTTCCTGAGAATAATAACCTACATATAATTACATTTGTAATGTACCGAAAGACAGTTCGGTAACATGTAAAATGGCAAGTAAAAAGACACAATTTATTCTTATTTGTTTTCTGTTTGTTCTTTCGGGAGTGGCGGCCTTAATGTACCAAATCACGTGGTTTAAACATCTAAGCTACTTTTTAGGCAACAGTACCTATGCTCAGGCTGTGGTTCTTGCTACTTTTATGGGTGGATTAGCTATTGGATCTTGGTGGTGGGGAAAAAAGGCTGACGAAAGCAAAAAACCACTAATGCTTTTTGCATGGTTGGAAATACTCATTGGCCTTTATTGCTTTTTTTACATGCCTATTTTCGAGGTCATAAAGAACGTTTTTTTATCAATTGTCATAAGCAATGAATGGTCAAGTGACAGCGGTATTGTCCTATTGCTAAAGGTTGTTGCTAGCGCCGCAGCTATTCTGGTTCCAACGATTTTAATGGGAGGAACACTTCCTGTTCTTGTTAAATGCTTGAGCGAACGGATCGAAGAAGTTGGTAAAAATGTAGCAATTCTATATTTCATTAACAGTTTAGGTGCTGTTTTGGGAAGTGTTCCAGCAGGATTTTATTTGCTTGGAAAATTTGGACTTACTGTCACCACCTACTTTGGTGCAACAATGGATTTTGTAGTAGGAATTATTTTTTTAATCATCGCTTTTAAAACAAAAAATAACACGTCTGAAAAACCTAAAAAACAAAACAGTAATAAGAAGCCGCAACTCTATACCCTTACTAAGAAACAATACAATATTGTACTACTGACGGCAGGCTTCTCTGGACTTTGTGCAATGATGTACGAAGTCTCATGGTTAAGGCTTTTAATACCAGTATTGAGTTCTACCACCTATTCGTTCACCATCATCCTAACAGCTTTTATCACAGGAATTACTATTGGTAGTTTAATCGTTTATTACTTGCTTCCAAAAATAAAAAAACCTTATTTATTTTTAGGATTGTGTCAAGCAGGAATTGTTGCTTCTATATTTTTGTCATTGCCTTTCTACGAAAAACTGCCCTATTACATTTGGCATTCGATCGGTATAGATAATCCTGAAATAGGAGGTTACGAACATTATTTAAAAATTCAATTTCTGTACGTATTCGTACTAATGATTGTCCCAACTATTTTTATGGGAATGTCTTTACCCATTGCAAGTAAGATTGCCGTTAAAGACATCAAGAAAAGCGGAAAATCTGTTGGGAACGTTTTCGCAATCAATACTATCGGGACAGTAATTGGCTCCTTATTGGCAGGAATGATTTTTATTCCGTTTGTAGGTATAAAACACACAATTGACATCGCTATTGCAGTTAACTTGTCATTAGCAATAACTATTATTTTTGGCAAATCTGGTCTTAATAAAACTCATGGAATCGCAGTTGGAGCAGTCTTAATTGGAACTTTATCATATTACCTCAACGAAGTAAAAGTGGAAAGATGGGCAAATTCGATAATGCTCTCCGATGTACCTCGACAAATTAACAGAAAAAAAGCTCCTAAAAACTTCAAGAAGTTTTTGAAAAAAACTGCTCGAAAAAACCAAAAACTGCTTTACTATAAAGAAGGGATTAGCGGGACGATAGTCGTGGGTTCAAATGGACCTGAGGTGTTTTTATACACCAACGGTAAAGGTGATGCTAATTCAGTTTCTGATTTACAAACTCAAAGTTCATTAGGACATACTCCAATCTTACTGCATCCATCGCCAGACACAGTATTTGTTATCGGTTTTGGAGCAGGACACACCATTGGAAGTGTCATGACTCATCCCGATGTAAAATTTGCCCAAGTTGCAGAAATTTCGCCAGAAGTTGTGGAAGCCTCAGTTCATTTTGAGCATATCAATGAACAACCACTGCACGACAGTAGGCTTCAATTAATAAAAGATGATGGAGTATCAGCCCTGAGACAATCGCCCTATAAGTACGATGTTATTATTAGTCAACCTTCCAATCCATGGTCAGCTGGTGTGGGTAATTTATTTACCAAGGAATTTTTTCGAGACTGTAAATCAAAGTTGCGTCCCGGAGGATATGTCGCACAATGGTTTAGTCTTTACGAAATGGATGATAACAGCTTAAAACTGATCATACGGACTGTACTAGATCAATTTGATCATGTTTCTGTATGGAAATTAGGAACCAACGACATAGTTCTCATTTGTTCTGAAACACCGTTCAATTTCGATTTAAATAAAATGGAAAGGAGATACAGAAAAGTGAAAAAATATTTGAACAAAGAAGATGTAGCAATTAACTCTTTCTCTTCTTTTTTATCTCAGCAATATTTGGAATCGACAGAAGCGTTAAAATTTTATGGAGAAAAAGGACCTCTCAATACTGAAGACAACCCACTACTAGAATTATGGGCCCCTCGTTCGTACTTTTTCGACCTGGAACCAACAGAGTTTTTAGGTTACAATGCCTGGAAAAACTACAACTCGAGTAATTTATTGCTAAGAAAATATAGCGAAAGGAACGGAAATCTTTCCAGTTATGATCAAGTCCAAATTGCGATGCTAAAGTCTGGTAGCGGGAAGGATGGAAACACAAAATTCACAAAATATCACAACCTACTAGTAGGATTGAAAAACACGTCCTCACCTAAAAAGACCAATTTTCATGCTGAAACCTTTTTTATCGGATGGCTAGACTCCGAAAACAATATTCATCCTCTAGACACCGTCAACCCAAATCAAAAGCTGCACTCATGGAGTTGTTGTACAAAATATAAAGAAAATAAAAAATTGAAATATGTGTGGACTTCACCTGACAACAAGGAGTTCAGTCGGGTGATCACACATAACAAAGAATGGACAATTTCATGGTCACCGTCACCTGAATCCATCAAGGAAAAATTACAAGAAGGAAAATGGTCAGTGAAATGCTGCGATAAAGGCGAGACCATTTTATCCAAATCATTTTTCGTGGACAAGAATGCACCTATCGTAAGATCAAAACATCCACACAATAAAATAGTAGTTGCCGCACGTAAAAATGGTAAATTAAATCCGTTGACACACGTGCACCCGATGCAAAAATTGTTCATGTCAACTTACGGAAGAGCTTATGGAAAAAATGAAAAAGCATACCTTATTTGGACCTCCCCTTCTAATAAAATAACAAAAGACATTTTCGAATACAAAAGCAATTACGAAGTTTGCTGGGCTCCCAAATCAGGAACCTTACCAATGGAGGTTGGAAACTGGGAGGTTAGAATAGAGAATATTCAAGGCGAAACATATTTAGAAACAGAATTTTTTGTGGACCGAAACGTCAATATAATTCAATAATGGAAAAAAAAACAACCTTTCTTCTCGCTTGTATTCTCTTTGTGCTCTCTGGTGTGGCAGCTTTGATTTATCAAGTCACTTGGTTTAAACACCTATCCTATTTTATGGGCAACAGTAGCTACGCTCAAGCTGTAGTGCTAGCAACTTTTATGGGAGGTCTTGCTATTGGATCCTGGTGGTGGGGAAAAAAATCAGACACGAGCAAAAACCCACTAAAAATATTTGCTTGGCTTGAAATTGGAATTGGTGTTTATTGCCTTTTTTACATGCCTATTTTTGAAACAATCAAGAATGTTTTTGTCAGTATCGTGATGAGTAACGGACTAGACGTTGTTAGTAAAGAGGTGTTCGCTTTAAAAATATTAGCAAGCATATTTGCTATCCTTTTACCCACCATATTAATGGGGGGAACCCTTCCGGTTCTTGTTAAGTACCTCAGCGGAAAAATTGAGGAAGTAGGTAAAAACGTTTCCATATTATACTTCATCAACAGCTTTGGAGCTATCTTAGGAAGTGTCGCTGCTGGATTCTTTCTTATTGGTGAATACGGACTCACCACCTCGACCCATATCGGTGCTTTTCTTGATATTATTGTAGGCGTTTTGGTACTCATGTACTTCAGGTATCAAAAGCGAACCCCTTCAACTGAAGAAGCATTACCTGACAGCATAAAAACTTCGCTTGAGTCTGATCATGAGAAAGAGAAAAATTACACCATTTCCGAAAAGCAAAGGAAAGTAGTTTTTGCTATCGCTGGTCTATCGGGACTGTGCGCCATGATGTATGAAGTCGTCTGGCTGCGTTTGTTAATTCCTATTTTAAGTTCAACAACTCATTCCTTCACTCTTGTACTAACAGCATTTATTTCAGGAATTACTTTAGGTAGTATTCTCATTTACTTTTTACTCCCTTATTTGAAAAACCTACTGAAGGCCCTAGCTTACTGCCAATATGGAATTGTCATAAGCATGCTGCTTACTATTCCGTTTTATGAAAGGCTCCCTTTTTACATATGGAGCTCTGTAGGATTAGATCATGTGTTAGTAAAAGGTTACTCTTCCTACCTAACCACTCAATTTTTATACATAATTTCTTTGATGATTGTTCCTACCATTTTCATGGGAATGAGCCTACCTCTAGCAACAAAATTATTAGTGAAACGGGTGGCTAAAACTGGTGAATTAGTTGGCAAAACTTTTTCCATCAACACCATAGGAACTGTTATAGGTTCTTTAGCAGCAGGTCTTTTGTTTATTCCTCTTCTGGGAATAAAGACTACCATGGAAATTGCTATCCTATTAAACCTTGTTCTTTTCGCATTTGCATACAAGGCGTCAGGAGGACTTCCAAAAGCGGAAACAACGTTAGCTATCGCTGTCCTTTTAAGTTCCGCAGCAGTTTACAAATTAGCTGTTAATGAAAAAACATGGACTTCGAGTATCATGCTTTCCGATGTAGGAAGAGCAGTGGGAAGAAAAGTTGCTCCCGATACATTTCTTGAATTCAGGAACAACATGAAAGCGCAACATGATACAATTTTATACTACAACGAAGGTATTGGAGGAACTGTTGTCGTTGCTAAATCAGGACGGAACAAGTACTTGTACACTAATGGTAAATGTGATGGTTCCTCCATATCGGATGCAATTACTCAAATTGAATTGGCTCAAATACCAATGATTCTTCACCCTAAGGCAGACACTGTTTTGGTGATCGGTTTAGGAACAGGTCAATCCATTGGTCATGTCATGACGCATTCATCAGTAAAATATGCTGAAGTAGCCGAAATTTCACCTGAAGTGGTGGAAGCATCCCTCTATTTTGAGGATGTAAACTTACGCCCTTTGGACAATCAAAAAGTAAACTTAATTCAAGAGGATGGCATTGTCGCCTTAACTTTATCGCCGCACAAATATGACGTGATCATAAGCGAACCTTCTAACCCATGGTCTTCAGGAATAGGAAATCTATTTACCAAAGAAGTTTTTAAATTAGCCAAAAGTAAACTCCATAAAAACGGCATATTGGCACAATGGTTTCACTTATACGAAATGGATGATGCAACTTTGAGACTGATTTTACGAACTGTTAGTAGTGAATTTGAATACTTAAAATTATGGAAGTTAAACAACACTGATTTACTTGTGATGTGCTCAAGCGAGAAATTCAACGACGATTTAAACGATATTGAAAAAAAGTATCAGGTAGCTAAACCTTATTTAGAAGCATTAGGCGAAAACCTGGGAGATTTCACAAGTTTTCTAGCTCAAGAATTAATCGCTGACACAAAGGAAGTAGCCGCATATGTAGGAAAAGGTCCTTTAAACGCTGAAGACCATCCTATACTAGAAATTTGGGCTCCAAAAGCACATTACAACAATGCCTTCCCTACAAAATTCTTTGAAAACACCAGTTGGAACAATTTTGCTGAAAGTAAGTTATTACTTAATAAGTATCAAAAAGAAAAACAACTTAGCACAAAACAAAAACTAGACATCACGTTGGTTAGAAGTAATGACGGAAATAATGGTTCGACAAATTTTGTTCAAGAGTTTAACCGGCTTCAAGATGAGGACAATCAATTAGATCTATCAGATAACGTTTGGTCTCAACACATTCATTTTTTCGGATGGTTAAACGAAAAATCTCAATTTTTCCCTTTAGACTCCATTAATCCAAATCAACAAATCCAAAGCTGGACCTGCTGTACCAATTACGACGAAGCTACCGAAATAAAATACGTATGGAAAGACCCTCTTGGAAAAGTATACACCAAACTGGTGCTCCATGAAAGTGAATGGACAACCGCTTGGGTATCAATAGATACAGACTTACCGCTTCAAACAGGCACATGGCAGTTCCGGTTATTTAAAGACGATCAATTATTAGCTGTGGACTCTGTAATCGTGTCTGAAACCGCACCGTTATTAGCTTCAAATATCCCACACGTTAATATCGAAATAGCCTACCAATTGAATGGTCAGCTTCATCCTTTAACAAAAGCCAATCCTGACCAAAAGCTCTTTGTCTGCACATCGGGAAAGGAATATGGCAAAAAAGAAACCGTAAATATTAAATGGGTTTCTCCTACAGGACAAATTTTCAACAAACTATTTCAGTACAAAGAAAATTATGCTTTTGCTTGGGTCTCCTGTCCAGTTCCGGGAACATTAGAAGAGGGTTTATGGACTGTTAGTATTGAAAACCTCAACGAGCAAACTTACCTAAAACTGGACTTCATCGTTTCAGAAGATGAGGAGATAATAGGAGATTAACCAGTTACCAATCAATTTTACGATCTGCTATCGCACTAAAACTTTCTTTGTAATTTTGTCATTGCCCGAATTGATTGAGACAAAATAAAGACCTGCACCCACCCCTTCCGACTTTAAGGATATTGTCGATTCTGCTTGAACAAGAGGTTGTTCCATCATTAACTTTCCAGTTTGATCGTATACTTGAAGTAATACTTCCTCTGATTTCAAGTCGTAACCATTCAAAACAACTGATACGTTGTCAAGAACCATTGTTGGAAATACATCAACGGATTTGCTAGTCTCACAATACTCGTATTGAATCTTAAATGTCTTTGACACGTCATCCAGGTCAACTTGCTTAAGTCGATAACAGTTATATAATGAACAATTATCACATGAATAGCTGTAATCAATTTCAGTTGCAGAATTTCCAGCAGCACCTACAAAAGCTATCGAATCAAAGGATTCACCTGTTGTACTTGCCAATATTTCAAAATGACCAGTATTAACTTCAGAACCTGTTGCCCAATCAAAATTTACTACATCATTACTTTCACAGTTGACGTTAAAATGTAGCAATTCAACTGGTAAAGAAATTGCCGCAACCTTTGAACCATAAGCAAACGGACTAAAACTAGTTACTGTTCCTGATGTTCCTACCCCCACACTTTTCCACTCTCCACTTTCGTAATGTACAACCAACAAATCAGAAGCAACGGCAGGAGGAACAATTGTAGTTCCCGAGACAGCCGTAGTACTTAATGTTACTGTTGCGGCAGTTACATCAATAGTTCCATTTGAAACATCCCAATATTCCAAATTACTAATGTGATGTATTCCCGCTTCTAATGAACCACTATTGGATGGTCCTGCATCAAAATATTCCCCGGTCAATTCTGTTGTTGCAGAACCACCTCCAATTCCTGAAACTGAAACCGCCCCATACCTAGTACTTCCTACAGGAAAGGTAAAAGGGACATTACCAACTTTTGTTAAAGCTCCGTTTACATATGTTAATGCACCCCCAGCAGAAGCAGATCCTCCGTTCAATATTTTTAACGTTCCTCCTCCTGGTGTAATTAAGCCGTCAGTAAGAGTTAATAGACTAGCTATAGAAGTATTCGTGTTCACTGTGGTACCTCCTGAACCATCTTGTACTAAGGTGTGAAAAGTTGGTGGCGTTCCCCCACTAATCGTTTGCGGTGTGGCTCCGTTCAATGTTACTGTTTGACCACCATGAGTTAAGGTAGTAGTAGTAGTAAGATCATGTGAAATTCTAATATTAGCCCCTAATGTTACTGCTGCAGCTATCACATTATTTAAGGTTAAATCATAAAAATCAGGAACTCCTGTTCCGTTCAAGGCTTGAGCGACAGCTCCATCAAAAGTAACCTTATTCGTTCCTGGGGTTAAAGCCGTAGCACTGTTATAAGTAAAGTCATGCGCTATAGTTACGTCATTTGAAAAAGTAGTACCTCCCGAAGTATTGGTAATAGTCAAATCATAAAATGCAGGTGCAGTAACTCCACTAAGAATTTGAGCAGTGCTCCCGTTTAAGGTAACCAGTCTAGAACCATGCGTAAAATTGGAAGTAGCAGTGAAGTGTCTTCCTACATTAATGTCTGTTCCAAAGACAACATTAGCAGGTCCAGTGTTGTTAAAGGTCAAATCGTAAAAGCTAGGTACACCAGTTCCAGTCAAAGCTTGAACTACAGAACCATTAAAAGTTACCAATTGTGTCCCTGGTGTCATGGTCTGATCAGAATTAAATGTAAAGTCATGACCAACTTCAATATCAATTGAAAAAGTAGTTCCACCAGCTGTGGTATTAGTAAATAATATATCATAAAATTCACCGGTATTTGAACCGCCAATTGTTTGCAACACCGCACCATTAAACGTGACACTGTTTGTACCTGGAACCATGCTCGTAGCACAATTATTAGTGAAATCGTGTGCAATATTGATGTTATTTGACAATGTTGTACCACCAGTATTTGAAAAGGTTAAGTCATAAAAAGTTGGAACTGTGGCGCCACTTATATCTTGAGCGGTGCCCCCATTCATATCCACAATTTTATTTCCATGTGCAATCGCGGTTGTAGTCACTAAGTTATGAGTCACGTTTATATCAGTTCCAAAAGTGACCGACCCAAAAGTGTTATTAATTGTCAAATTATAAAAAGTAGGTGTTCCACTACCTAAGATAGATTGCGTTGCAGCAGGGCTGTTGAAAGTCACTAAATTAGTACTTGGATTAAGAGTTTGCGCTGGAGCATTGTAAGTGAAGTCCCCTTCAATATCCATGTTTGATGAAAAAGTAGTTGGAGCTATGTTGTTAGATATCAGAAGACCATGAAGTGGAGATCCCGCTGGAGTATTTATGTCTTGTGCGACTGTACCATTCATGGTGACCGTTTGACTGCCATGAGTCATTGCCGTTGTCATTAAAAAATTATGAGCTATATCAATACCTACTCCCAAAGTTACAGCACCACCACTATTAAAAGTTAAATCGTAGAAGTTCGGTACATTTGAGCCATTTAGAGCCTGAGCACCAGCACCATTAAAGGTAACTTCATTTAAACCAGGAGTTAATCCGGTAGCGGAATTAAAAAGAAAATCACCCAACAAATTCAAATCATTTGAGAATGTTGTTCCTCCCACTGTATTAGTAATCGTCAAATCATTAAATTGCTCATAGCCAGCCGCAGCAGCTGTTGAAATCGCTTGAGGAGCTCCTCCAGAAAAAGTCACCTTCCCTGTTCCTGGAACAAATGCTCCTGTAGATGTTCCATCCCAATTTCCTTTAATATCAATATCAAAAGTGCTTGCGCCTACCACGACAGTACCAGACCGAGTATGATCCCCATTTACAACAGCGTTTGCCAACAAAGTTTTCGTCCCGCTTTGACTTGTGATTAAATGCCAATAAGCATCCGTTGGAGCGTAAATACTCTGATCACCAGCTCTATCGTAATTAAATGTATTAGCATTGTTATTTGCCGCGATGTCTAGATCAGGATCATTCGCAGTACTACCTGCATAAGTTGTACTAGCTCCTGCTTGATTGTTCCAAGTCACTTCTCCACTCGTAATATTCTGAAAATCTCCATCCACATTAAATATAGACGCAGTGTTCACAGTGGTAACAAAATCACCAAAGTTCATGTTACCGGTATTCGCAAAAGTTCCAGCAGTGTTATTTAACGTAATGTTGTCACCAGCACTCACATAATTTCCTCCCACGGTAAACACATTAGCATTGTTCAAAGTAGATGTAGCGCCAATCGTAAGGTTTCCAGCAGTTACCAAAGTAGATCCCGTGGCACTATTCGTCCATGTATTTCCTGTGCCTAGAGTTACATTTCCAGCGGTCACTGTTAATGTTCCTGTATTATTCATTGTGCTAGTATTACCAACTGTCATGTTATCCTGGACTGTCCATGTTCCTAATATATTAGTTAAAGTATTTGCACCTGATGAAACCCAACTTCCTGTTCCTCCTGTTCCAATTAAATAGTTAAAATTACCATTTGCAACAGTTACTTCTCCAAGGAAAGACGCCTCTCTGGTTACCGTAAATGGTGCTGAATTAGTATGTTTAAATTCATCACCAGTGGAGGTTAAATCTCTCATAGTAATACTTCCGCCTGTATTGTTCACAGTGTTTAATTCTCCGCTACTTAAAAAATCCAAAGTGATAGTCATTGTTCCTGAATTGTTTAAAACAAATGGAGTTGAAGCTGCAAAATCTGTTCGTAAACTTTCGGTAATATTGACTATTCCAGTATTGTTAAAAACCCCAGTAGCTTGATTAAACCTTATATGACGGTTAACATTTATAGTTCCACCAGTATTGGTAAGCGTTCCATTCGTTGCACCCATTACAATATTTTGTCCAACAGTTATTGTCCCAGTATTTGTTATTGTTCCATTCGTAGCACCAATGTCAAACCTTAAGTTTCGACCAGTTGTAATAATCCCTGGAGCAGTATTAGTTATTATTGGTGTAGTACCACTCCAACGAATATCTGCATTTGCACTTCCCGAAGTTGTTATTGTGCCCGTATTTGTTAGAGTATGGTTTGCTCCTGTGGATAAAAAATCATCAAAAATTGTGATAGCCCCTGTGTTAATAAACTCTGCTGAAGTAGCAACGGTATTTATATCTCTCTCAACAGCAATTGTCCCTGCCCCCGAAGTTGTAATTGAAACACTATTCCCTCCTGTTTCCGTTACTGTTAAATCGCCAATAGTAACTGCACCTGCATTGGAAAACACAAAATTTTGTCCAGCAGCGTTATGATCAAATGTAATTCCTGATCCAGCGCCTTGGCCATTATTATTTAAGGTACCATTCGCTGCAACCAGCACACCCGCATTACCTCTAACTAGTAATGCTAACGGATTGGTCCACACCAATTCTCCTGTGCCCACTCCAGTACCTACAGTAATACTGGCAACACTGTCCATTACATTCATGTTTACTACATCTCCATCTTCAATGGTAACAATTGAAGTTTCTCTGGTATCAACCACCATATTTGGCTGTCCATTGGATGTATAACTCCACGTAAAACAATCATTCCAATTACCGTCAGCAATGGAAAATAAATTATTTCCAATTATCCCTTCATTGCCATTTGTAGCGGCCGAAACTCCTGCATTACTGCCTCCTGGATCTCCTGGATCTCCTGGATCTCCTGGATTCCCCATGAATCCATCACCTCCATTTCCTGAATTTTTACCTCCTTTACCTCCTTTACCTCCCTTTTGTCCTGCTCCGCCTGCTCCGCCTGCTCCTCCTGGTCCACCAGCACCCGCAGCAACATTAACCCCTCCAAAAGCAGGATAAATATTAATTGCTCCACCAGCTCCCGCTCCACTACCTGCTCCCCCAACACCTCCTTCTCCGCCATATCCACCATCACCTCCGCCACCTCCGCCACCACCTTTCCCTCCAATTTTCCCTCCTTTAGAGCCACCACTTGCTTTCCCCCCTTTCCCTCCTTTTCCCCCAGCTCCTCCAGTACCTGTTCCCGCACCTCCAATTGCCGTCACATTTCCTCCTCCTGCAACTGCTTTTGCTTGAATATAAACAATCCCTCCTCCTCTTCCTCCCGTTCCCGCAGCTGCAATACCATCCGCACCAGCTTTTCCCGCTTTTCCAGCTTTGGCAGCTTTTCCACCTCCACCAGTACCACCTGTTCCTCCGTTAGCACCACCTGAACCACCCGTACCACCGGCAGGACCTCCTCCACCTGAACCCATAAATATCGTTCCAAAACCACCAGCGGTTCCATTAGTACCTCCTGCACCAGCCACTCCTCCTCCTGGACCACTGCCAGTTCCACCTAACGTACCTGCTGCTCCATTAATTACAGCTACTCCACCGCCTCCATCCGCTCCATCATTCGCAGGTGTAATTTCACCAACACCACCAACACCACCAACACCACCACCCACTTGGATAGCACCTCCTAACCCTCCTAATCCTCCAGTTGCTGCTCCGGTAAATCCTAAAAGATCCGCATCAATCGTAGCATTTATGGTACAAGTACCACTACAATAAAACCATATGACGCCTCCAGTAGTTCCATCCCACGCCGTAGTAGTCAAATTACCATTCAAAGTAAGATCTATAAATTGAGGAACTAAAATAACTTGAGTATTTCCTGCGGTATAATTATTAACTGGTCCGGAAACCGTAATGTTAGTACCCCCGTTTACTTTGACAACGGATCTTTCCCAAACACCAGTATTCATGTCCATGATAATAATGGCATCACATGGCGCCAAAGCACCTGCAGTCAAGGTAACTGTTCCAGATCCAGCTGCTGCTCCGCCAGGAACAGCAAAGTAACCTCCACCAATTCCAGCGAAAGTTGTAGCTCCAAAAATTTGGGTTCCGCTGGATCCATTTCCTATCCAATTTTGAGACTTTAATGGCACAAAAAGAAGTATAGCTAAAGCAAGAAAAAGAAAACTTTTTCTTGCTTTAGCTATACTTTTACCCGTTTTAATCATAGGCGATACTTGAATAAAACAATTATATTAAAGACCATCAGCAAACAGCATTAAATGCAAACAATTCAATGACTTGGAACTTTACAGCAATTACCAATCAAAACCCACTTTATAAAATAATACATTTATACTAGTATAGCTAATATGTTATACGCAAATAATAGAGGTTTTGTTACACTTTTTTAAGAATACTTCGGTAGTTTACTAGTCATTTTGTAATCGCCTATGATATAGAGAAAACAACTCATTCCTAATTAATAAGTTAAACAGCACTCATCTCCTCCCAAAAAACAATAGATTTCTGTTGAAAATATAGATAGAAAATCATGGGTGCTAAATAGGTGAAATCACAATTTTAAGATCAAAATAATTTACAAAAAACAATATGCTTATCCGCCACTTTCCTCAAAAAGTAATTTTCAACCATAAACTGCTTACGGAATAGGATTGTATTCTTGTCTAAATCAATTGCAAGAAGAATGAATTTACTAGATTTTCACAAACTTTACCCTGATGAGTCCAGCTGTAAATCAGCTTTTAAAGCTCATCGTCTCTCAGAAGGTATTTCATGTAAAAAGTGTGGTGGTTCCAAGCATTATTGGAAGAAAAACAGAGAACAATGGGAGTGTAAAAAATGTCATTATCGGACGACCTTAAAAAGTGGTGCTGCGATGGAAAACAGCAAACTCCCTTATCAATATTGGTTTGCAGCCATGCACCTTCTTACCAGCACTAAAAAAAGTTTTTCCGCTAAGGAAATTCAACGACAATTGAGGCATAACCGTTATCAGCCTGTTTGGGAAATGCTTCATAAAAAACGAAGTATAATGGGACTTAGGGATGATACTTATGCGTTAAAAGGTGAGGTTGAACTTGAAGATGGTTTTTCTTTTGAAACAGTTGCTATCAATAGAAACAAAGAGGAATCTCTAAAAAGAGGTAGAGGTAGCCAGAGACAGACAACCGTACTCATTAGTGCCGAATCAAAGACGATAACAGGTGATAATACACACGCAAAAAAGCACAGTAAAAAGAAGCAATTAGGTTTTATAAAAATGAAAGTTATTACCTCTCTTAAATTAGATAACGTGACACCAGTAGTAAAATCAATGGTAAAAGAAGGGAGTAGTGAAGTTTCTGATGACTCAAACAGTTTCAACGAACTCAAAAAAGATCACATACATTCAGCAAAGGTTATCCCCAAGAAAGACATACAAAAAGTATTGCCATGGGTTTATACAGTAATTAGTAATGCCAAAAGAATGTTACTTGATGTTCATCACAGAATTGATGATGATTTTTTACAAAACTACTTAAATGAGTTTGTCTACAAATTGAATCGAAGACACTATAAATACTGCTCAGACAGGTTGTTAGCTACAGCTATGACTTACAGATGGAATTCTCTTGGGGAAAGTAGCGGACAAGCATAAAAAATAATTCCCGTAAGACATGATCTCCCATCTATTTTTATCTTTAGGAAAAAAGAAATGAACATTGAATCAGAATTAGCCAAAAGAAGTAACGGAGTTTGTGAGTTGTGCGCAAGTAATGGCAGCCTTGCCGGCTACGAAGTTGAACCTAGCGCAAGCAGAGGTGGCGACGACTATGTGCATGCTTGCAACACTTGTTTGGACCAATTAAATGAAAACTCACCTGTCGATGCAAATCATTGGCGATGTTTGAATGATGCGATTTGGAGCGAAGTTGAGGCTGTCAAAGTCGTCTCTTATAGAATGCTTCACCAACTAAGTTCAGCAGGGTGGCCAGCTAATTTGATTGAAATGATGTACCTGGAAGAATCAACTCTAAAATGGGCAAAAGCAGGAATGCTTGCCGAAGGGGAAACGGCAGTTAAACACGTTGACAGTAACGGCACTATTTTAAAAGCAGGCGACAACGTTGTTTTGATTAAAGACTTGGTCGTAAAAGGAGCTAATTTCACCGCAAAAAGAGGAACAGCGGTTCGAGGAATTTCTTTGGTTCATGATAATGACCAACAAGTTGAAGGAAGGGTTAATGGTCAGCACATTGTGATACTAAATCAGTACGTGAAACTAACACAGTAAAAAACTATTGATTTTATTGTTTAATACAACTAAACAGAAAACCAAGGGGTGCTCGTTTGCATCATTGAATTACAATACGCTTTTTAAATAATTCATTGTTATCGGATCCCACCACTACGTGTACTCCTGGAACTAATTTTTGATCAAAATCAAATGCGGTCACGGCATTTCCTTCTTGGCGCGCAATTACTTTTGAAAAAACCTCAACATCTTCTGATTCACAAATTTGTATCAACAGAGTTCGACATCGAATTTTAATATCATTTTCCAACACCGCATAACGATAGTTCGTTGCCAAAACTACATGAACTGTCAATTGAGAGACTGTGTGACCGTTCGTCCGTTGATTATCCATAAACGAAAGGCAACATTTTTAGAAGCTAAAGCGAAATGTACTAAAAGTGCATAGTTTTAACTACACCTGAGACCAATAATCAGTATTTTCTGCTGGAGAAATTATCCAATCGGCCCCGACATCATTTGAATTTTTGTCGGCAGCCACGGTAGAGTTATCTGCATATGATTCAAAATGTTTACTTCAAATCGTTACTCTCAATAGCGTGGTATTACTATTCAACAAAAGCACTAATCCTAATAATACAAAATGCTTAGTTACAGTTTTAATAGTTTAAAGTATTGTGTTCTCGCTACTTTATTCTAGGCACTTGTTATTTATGTAGTTTCGAAATTCGCGTTGCTTTTATATTATAATCTCTACACGATTAGTAATTATTCATATTTCTGTTAAAAACACAATAATAATCCCATACTTTCTCCGACAAAAAAAGCTAACATTTCTATCAGTTTAATTCAATATTATGTTAAAATAGAAGTTAAAAAACTGACAACTATGTCTTTCGCTTCTTCTTTTTAGCTGCCGGAAACAAGACATTATTAAGTATTAGTCTGTACCCTGGAGAATTTGGATGCAAATTTAAATCGGTAGGCGGGTCACTAACCCTGTGTGTATGATCTTCGGGATCATGTCCACCGTAAAACGTCCAAGTACCTTTGCCACTTGTCCCATGAATGTATTTAGCTGTACCAATCGCCTTACTTTCGCCTAAGATTAATACATCAGATCTTAAATTTTCACGTCTAAAAGATGTTGTTTGCCCCATAAAACCAGAAATTAACTGCTCGTGATTCTGACAAAGCATTGATGGCACAACGTCCCATTTTGCACTAAAATCAAACAAAGTAAACACATCCTTTGCCACACCCTTTTGAGCAACAAAATTAACATGATCTTTAGTACCATCTATTGAGCTGAATTCGTATTCACTAGGATCATGAACCAACGTATAGTCCTTGAACGCGAAACCATTAAAATAATTCAATTTAGTATCTGCGTTCGGATCAGAACCATCCCCATCAAACATTGGCTTACAAATATCTACCCGCTCTGCTGCCAAAGCAATGTCATAAGAATCTGTCGCAGCACACATTGCGAATATAAAACCTCCATTTTCTACGTACTTTTTAACCGTAGTAGCCACAGCAAGTTTCAAATCTGACACTTTAGCAAATCCTAATTTGGCGGCCAAACTTTCATTAGACCTTTTATATTCTTTGAACCAAGCTGCTCTCTGATAGCTAAACCAAAATTTTCCATACTGACCAGTAAAATCTTCATGATGCAAATGCAACCAATCATACTTAGATAAATCACCTCTAATAATTTCCTCATCATAAACAACAGTGTATGGTATTTCAGCATAAGCCATAACGAGTGTCACAGCATCGTCCCAGGGCTGCTTGCTTTTCGGAGAGTACACTGCAACTTTTGGAGCTTTCTCAAGTTTCACAAGTGACTGATTTACCTCATCTTGCCCAATATCACTAAGTATTTTTTGATACGAAACATCAGGAACCAATTCCATGGACACCCCCCTTATTTTGCATTCCTTTTCTAAAGTTGGGTGGTGTTTAAAGGCGAAACTTCCCCCTCTATAATTTAACAACCAGTCGACACCAATTTCTTGGGCTAACACCCAATAAGCAATTCCATATGCCTTTAAGTGATTCTTCTGAGTTGTTTTATCCATTGGAATCAAAATGTACGACGCGTTCACTTGCGCAAAAATCATAACGAAGAAAAAAAGCAAACGAATTTTCATGATGGACCGGATGAACCTAAATTGTGATATCTCGAAATTAACTTATGCCCAAGCAATTACCAAAGAAGTCCAATAATTTTCCTGTTTTTGTACATTCATCACTATTGAATTTACTTAACTTGGCTTCGCAATGTTAAGTTTAGAGGAGATACAGCAACCCATCAGAAAAGAACTATCGCTTTTTGAAGTGAACTTCAAAAAGATGATGATTAGTGACACGCCTTTATTAGACAAAATCACTCATTACATCATCAAAAGAAAAGGGAAGCAAATGCGACCTATGTTCGTCATGTTATCCGCTGGAATTTGTGGCGGAATCACCGACCGAACTTACAGAGCAGCTAGTTTAATCGAAATGATTCACACTGCAACACTTGTCCATGACGATGTGGTTGATGATGCGTTGGAAAGAAGAGGCTTTTTCTCAATCAATGCTTTATGGAAAAATAAAATTGCTGTTTTAGTTGGTGATTACTTGCTTTCAAAAGGATTACAACTTTCCGCTGACTTTCAAGATTTTGACTTTTTAAAATTGATTTCCACCGCAACCAAGGAAATGAGCGAAGGCGAATTGTTGCAAATTGAGAAAGCAAGAAGATTAGACATAGAGGAGGATGTTTATTTTGATATTATTCGTAAAAAAACAGCTAGCTTAATTGCTGCTTGTTGTGCCACTGGAGCAGCATCTGCAGGCGCATCTGTAGAGATGGTTCAAAAAATGAAATTGTTGGGCGAATACATTGGCGTAGCATTCCAAATAAAGGATGATTTGTTTGACTACGAATCCGTTGCCAAACAAATTGGAAAACCAGTTGGAATTGACATCAAAGAAAAAAAGATGACACTTCCTCTGATATATGCTCTGAAACAAGCTGATAAAAAAACAAAACGATGGATCATCAACGTAGTGAAAAATCACAACGAAGATGACAAAAAGGTCCGTGAATTAATTGAGTATGTTAAAAAATCGGGAGGTATTGAATACACCACCGAAAAAATGGAAAATTACAAAGACAAAGCTTTATCATTAATCAAAGAATTTGACGACTCTCCTTTTAAAACAAATATTTCAGAGCTGATCAATTATTCCATTGAGCGTAAAAAGTAATTGTAATCACACTCAAGAATACTTATCCTAAGTACAGAAATATTACTGAAGCAGTCTGGTGAATACCTCAACAAAATACATAACTTTTTTGCGCGGAATAAATGCGGGTGGTCATCGGAAGATTTCAACGAAAGACTTCCAACTCATGTTTCAAGAGTTAGGAGCTACAAATGTCATTAGCTACCTCCATAGTGCTAACATTATTTTCGAAAATAAAATCAAGTCCACATCTGAGATAAGCGTTCTTGTTTCGCACTCCATAAAAAGTAAATTCAATCTCGAAGTACCAGCTCTTACTTTTACCTCTGAGGACTTGCAAGGCGTAATCAAAGACAATCCTTTCGTCGACGATTTTACATTGACAAACCTGCACGTTACCTTTTTGAGTTCACTGCCTGATGCGGAGGTAATTAATTTCCCAGGAGAACCTGATCAGTTCAAAATTACAGGCAGATTGGTGTACATAAATTGTGAAGGAAAATACCATAAATAAAAATTGAGTAATAACTTCTTTGAAAAAAAAATATCCGTATTGGCCAGCACTCGAAACTGGAACGTATTAGTAAATACTACTCAACTTAAGTAAAATACAGGAAACGAAATTCTTAGCGTTTTGACCTCCCTTTTCAATAATACAATAACCTTACTTTTAGTATCAAAAAACGTAACCTAAACATTAACTTTGACGTATAATAGATGTGTAACTGCGCCTTAAACAGCTTAGACCACACAACAAGTAAATGTTAAAATACTATATGCCAGGACTATACGCCCTGAAAGAAGATACGGATGTGTGTTAAAAAAATACAATGAAAATATTTAGACTGAAATATAATTTAAAAACCTTACTATGCATGATAGGTATGTTGTTGTGCGTTACAGTGAACGCTGTGACACTTTGGAGTGAAACTTTTAATTCCGGTGATGGGTATGCCGATCAAGCTACCACTGCTCAGTCTAACAATGAAGGTGTTGGTGATAATTGCGGAATTTCCGGCGCCGATTGGACACTGTCAGGCTCGGGATGGAAGTGGGAGGTGGATGACAATAATCAATTGGAGGGTGATTTTAGTTTGGTGTCCAGGAACACTGGTGGAGCGCAATTAAATTTTGACACTGAACAGTTAACAATCACTGGATACACCGATGTAATTATTGGTTTCAGCTATAGGGATAAGAACGCCGGTAATCATATGGATGATAGCGATGACATTCAGGCTTTTTATAAACTTGATGGTGGCGCATGGACTTCGTTTGGATATGATAACAATGATGTTGATGCTGAATTGACATTTACAAGTGCAGCTTTAGTAGGAACAACTTTACAATTAAGGATTCAAGTTCAGTCAGACGATAATAATAATTGGTGGCGTGTTGACAACATCCTAATAGTTGGTACAGCTGCCTCCGAACCTATAGTAACAACAACTGGTGATGCATCTGTAACTTGTAATGCCGAGAATCTATCAGGAAATGTTACTGATGAAGGTGCTAGTGCAATTACAACTAGAGGTATCATAATCTATCCAGCTACAGAGCCAGACGACAGGGTAATTGGTCAGGCTAATGTGCTTAATTTCCCAGAAGCTTCTATTATTGAAGGAGCTTTTACAATGAGTACCACAGGGTTAACCGGGGGAACAGCATATAAATACAGAGCTTATGCAATTAATGGTTCCGGTACTGGTTACGGTACTCAGGTAACTTTAACGACAGACGCATGTGTATGTAACCCATGCTACTCTGTTGCAAATGGAAATGTAGACGCCTCCAGTACTTGGTCAATCACATCTGGAGGGCCAGCTGGAGCTACAATAGCTAATGACGGCACAGTTGACATTGTAGTAGAAGGAGGGTTCACAGTTAATTTAAATACTACTTTTTCTCTTAATGATGTTACAGTGGGCGCAACAGGAAATGGGATTTTGCAATATTCTGCTGCTTCTGTGACACTAACAATAAAAGACCAGGGGGCTGATGATGGAAGTATAACTATTGCCTCAGGAAGTTCAATTGATGAAAATGGACAAACAGATGCAAACATTAGTTTTCCTGATGCCGCTGCGTACACTATCGCTGTGGCAGATGCAACCAATGGTCTTGAATGCGATAATTTACTTTTTAGTTCTACTTCGGTAACTACTTTAAGTGGAGCGGGGAAAGTTGACATTAAAAATGATTTCCGCTTTGACGGAACTGGTAATGCCTTCACTAATAATTTAACCGGTACGTTTACCATTGGTAATGATTTTCAGTTTAATGGTGGTGTAGGCGCTGGTAGTACTGCAACAATATGGTCGGAAGATTTTGAAAGTTATGGAAATAATGTTACTTCAGGAGGAAGTAATAACGAAGGTGTTTCCCCTAACGCAGGAGCTGCCGGGTCGGATTGGTCTAGATCTGGAACAAAGGGA
>Ga0115000_10000097_pt1 | contig 73189 bp, 91 predicted proteins | sample ArcticOcean_MG_C_6_FD_89690 | JGI IMG/M metagenome (GOLD analysis project Ga0115000, IMG submission 89690) | Marine microbial communities from western Arctic Ocean - ArcticOcean_MG_CB8_128 | ecosystem: Environmental > Aquatic > Marine > Oceanic | place: Arctic Ocean: Canada Basin | collected... | reverse complement strand
GATCGTCAATCAAACGCTTAACGAATTAAAAGTGGAGAAGCATCCAGATAAAACTTTCATAGGTCGGATCGCTAAAGGCTTCGACTTTTTAGGATATAGCTTTGAGCCTAAGGGGCTATCAATAGCCCCGAAGACTCTAGCAAACTTTCTTGAACGTAAGACCCAGCTTTATGAGCAAGGTGCAGATGTTAGACGGATTGGGCAATACGTCAGGAAATGGTGGACATGGGTGCGAGCTAGGGGTGATTATAATACAATGTTATATACAATGTGCGTCGCACTCGCCAATAACTTCTTCCTTAATCACTCTCCAATCCCCGCGTAAAAAGAATCTTCCGTGCCTCTACATATGTTAGCAATCATCCCTCTGTTATGTTTCTTGTCTTTGTGTTAATCCTTGGCCCAATCATATCGCAATGCTGCCGCCCATCCTACTTTGCATCCTATTTGCTGCTGTACCTGTCCCTCTGCACTATACTGCTTGGCTACGTTCCGGTCCGCCCTATTCCCGCACCATTCCCGCGCGTCTAATTCATCTTGGCTCCCTATCCACGTAGCTGTCGGCTTCTTCGTCACGATACCCGGCGATGCTTCAAGCTTTCGAGCCAAATCCCTAAAACAATTTTTCTTTGCTTTTTCCCCGTCTTTCCATTTCATTTGCTGACAGGCAATATAATCTGAGCTATCTTCAGCAAATAACGGGTGACACTGTAATAAGTGTTAATCCAAATAAACATAAAGTTACTGCGAAAATTGTAATCTTTAATTTTTGTAACATTGAATACTCCTCTAGTAATTAATAAATGCACTCTCTATCCATATATAACATTGTCCCGTATGGGAATTACGGTGTCATGATTTATAGCTCGACCACTTATATTTTCCTATCGTTAAATTGTCAGAATCACCTCACACCTAAACCAACTCTAGCCCACCCCAAGCAAAACCCTTGATAAACCGCCAGTAACCCTCACGCCTTCAATCTAATAAACTTTACGCATTCACCATTGCCATAAGCCGTCAACACTCATCATGATTAGCTTCCCGTTCATCTATCTCACGCAAGCATTCAACAAGAGTGAATCCAGCATTCATATCAGGCGATAAAAAAGGTTAACATCAACGCTCAAGACCCCAACATTTCTCTGCTCACCTTAACCCCTTTTCCCGCCCTTAAAGTAGAGCATTGATAATAATAGCATTACAGAAAAATTCGCAAAGAATAGGATAATAATCCTGAGTTTATCAATGGTTTTTCAGCCGAAAAATTTGATATTAATTTTGTTTTTTTCAATAGATATGATAAAGTTGAACATAATACTAAGACAATTCGGGAAGGAGATTCTTGAATTATTTGGAACATCATTTTTGGCATGGGCAATACAATTTTAGCAGAAAACCATTAACCGTCCTGATTCTCCGGGTGGTTTTTTTTATGCCTGATTTTGTCTAAACAAGTCTTAATTATTTCAATTGGGGACTCTATTTAAATATCTGAATGCAATATCGTCCCGCAAATTTTTGGGAGTAAATTCAAAATGGCTCAAGGTAAAGTGAAATGGTTCAATGAGAGTAAAGGTTATGGCTTTATTGAATCGGACGATGGGGAAGACTGCTTCGTACATTTTTCAGAAATCCAAACAGATGGTTTCAAAACCCTCAATGAAGGTCAAGCAGTAGAATTTGAAAAAACGATGGGTCAAAAAGGACCACAAGCTTCTAAAGTAGTCCCTAAGTAAAGAAAAATCAAATGTCTTTCCCCGATGAAGCATTCCTTCTATCGGCTAATTGACACATTAAATCGCATAAACGACTTATTAGAAAGGGAAGACAATGCATGAAGTGAAAGTTTTTGATGCTACAGGTAACCTTAAAAAGGTGATTTCCATAAAAGCACTGAATAAAAGAACGGATAAGCAAATCAATTCACCGTCTTTTTATAATAAAAAAGGCCGGAAGGTGAAACCACTCGTTCAGGAAAGTCCTAAATAAGAAAAAGCCGGTACATAAGTGCCGGCTTTTTTATTACTTAACAGCCTCCTCGAATCAACTAGTAACCCCCTAGCCTTCAATCAGCATTTAGGTTCATAGTAATCCAAACCGGAATGGTCGATCACCTTTTCACCCATCAAAATTCTCAAGGTATTTCGCATTTTCTCATCTTGATCAAATAATGAATTAACAGGTTGTAAATCAGGTCGGCATTGCGGAGACTTGAAATAAAAGGAAAGCCACTCTTGGATTCCACCCATTCCTGCTCGGCTAGCCATATCCAGGAATAAAACCAGATCTAAAACAACGGGCGCAGCAAGAATCGAATCGCGGCAAAGAAAATTTATCTTTAACTGCATTTTTTGCCCCAGCCACCCTTGGATATCGATATTATCCCAACCTTCTTTAGCGTCTCCTCTTGGAGGATAATATTCGATGCGAATTTTATGATAATAATCCCCATAAAGCTCTGGATAGAGGTCATCCTGAAAGATGCTATTGAGAACCGATCCCTTACTCACTTCCTTTGAACGAAAGGAATCAGGATCATCCAGAACTTCGCCATCGCGATTACCAAGAATATTGCTTGAAAACCATCCATCCAGACCAAGCATTCTTGCTTTAAGACCAGGTGCAACAATAGTTTTCATCAGGGTTTGACCTGTTTTGAAATCCTTGCCCGCAATCGCGACATTATATTTTAAGGCCAACTCTACCATTGCGGGATGATCAATCGTCTGATTTGGAGAACCATTGGCAAATGGAATGCCCATTCTGATTGCTGCGTATGCGTAAATCATAGAAGGGGGAATAATAGCCAGATTATCTTTCAGGGCTTTTTCAAACCCTTCGATGGTCTGAAAAGCTTCGTGGCCCATATCCTCCTGGTATACTTCTGTAGAGCCACACCAGCACATGACCAGTCTTTCCAAACCATGTTGTTTTTTAAAATCCTCCATGTCCTGCATCAACATTTCCGCCAATTTCATTTTATTTGGGGCCTGTTTCACATTGGGTCCAGAAAGGTTTTTAACAAAAGCAGGGTCAAACACAGCCGACCACGGCTTGATGTCTTCCAATTGCTTGCGGATAGGTTCCAGTTTCTGCTTATCAATTACTCCACAGGCTAAGGCGGCCTGATAGCAATTGTCGTCATAAATATCCCAGCCACCAAAGACCAGGTCGTTGAGAGATGAAAGTGGCACAAAGTCTTTAATGAAAGGATATTGTGGATTATCCCTTTTGCCCAGACGTATACGTGACATTTGCGTTACCGACCCAATTGGCTGGCTGTGCCCCGCATTGACCAATAGCACTCCAGCAATCAAAGTCCAGCTTACTGCGCCCATACCTGGAAGCAAGACTCCCAGTTTTCCTTTTGCCGGAGCAATTTCTCTTGCCATACCGTCATGAGATTCTGCGCTTTCATTCATAGTTCAACTGCCTTCAATCTTTGAGATGTTTTTATTAATATTAATTTTTGTTAAAATAGATGTGTTTACACAAGGTGAGTCGAGCTGACGCCAAACACATTACAGCCTTAAATCAAAAAACATGTGTAATATATATCGTTTCAGATTGACTTTCCAGTGAAGTTTGTCAACAAGACCTACAAAAATTAAATAGTTTGGAATTTAGATGACAGAAAACCACAAACAGCCTGATTCAGGAACGCCGGACAATAATTCAAGCGGTGTTCTTTTTTTGAAAAACCCGGGAGAAACCGAAAATTCTATCGAATGGTATTCTTCTAAAATCGCCGGGGTGCCATTCATCCTTAGAAACCTTTTAACGCTACAAAGGGCGGGCATAAAAACCCTGGCTGTTTTTATAGAAGACTCTCATGGGGATATTGAAAAATCGTTCGAAAAACTTTTAAAAGATTCGCGATTACCAAAAGACATCCTCTGGATAAAGAATATCCCGCAATTAAAAGAATGGATGCAAAACAATCCAACCTATATTTTTAACGGTTCTGCTCTCCATAACAGGAAAGAGCTACACAGCCTTGTCCATTCGCATTCAAAAAATGAGGGCGCTTCTGCTTTCCCTATAGATCCTGAGAAACTGGACGAACTTTTAATAGACAACCCTACGGCTATTCAATCGCAACAGGCTGGCTTCCCTCTTTACGTCCCAGGGGCAAAGGAAGAGAAAATACAAAAGCCAGAGGATTTTAAACGCCTTCACGAAGCACAGGTAAGCGGTTCTGGTCTCAGCCATGACAGCCCCATCACACGCATTCTTTCCAGGCCGGCTTCACGCCTGTTAACACGTATGTTTTTGAATACTCCGATCAGTCCTAACCAGATTACTCTTATAAGCTTTTTTTTGGGACTGGTTTCCGCTTTCCTTTTTCTTCAAGGTTCTTATGAAACCAGTATTATCGCGGCAATGCTGCTGGTTTTATCAACCTGGGTGGATGGAGCCGATGGGGAAATAGCACGCTTAAAATTTATGGAAACAGATATCGGGAAAAAACTGGATATTTATTGTGACAATATCATCCATTTTCTAGTATTCACCGCTATTGGGTGTGGAGTTTATTTCAAAACAGGTGAAAGTATTTTTTTGTACCTTGGCGGTCTAGCAGGACTGGGGGGCTTGACGGCTTTCTTTCTATTGAGCCCTATACTGCTTGAGAAAAGATCACCCAATAACCAACTGTTCCATATTATCGAACCTGAACTGGCTGAAAAATTTGCCAACAGAGATTTTATTCATTTTCTATTATTGGTTTCTGTGATTGATCAGATGGGGATTTTTATTGCGGTCGCAGCGGTAGGAGCCAATCTATTTGCAGGGTATCTGGTCTACTCCAGACTTCTTAAACTAAGAACGGGCTGACTTTTCTTTCTCAGGCGCACTTTTCTATCAGACTTGATAAATACATATCGGCTTGTTTAAAATTATTAGGGTCATCAATATCACACCAAAACAATCCGTTGATAGGCATCGTACCCGCCTTTCCCTGTTTAGCCAAAATACGTACCCCACCTGATAGAGAATCGTCTTGCTGATTTTTCGAAGATGTTTCGATGGCTGTGAATAGCTCCGGATCGCATAAGAAAATTCCTGTATCAAAACAATTGTAGGACTCTAACCCCTTACCAATTTTTTGAATTTGGTTCTCTTCGACCAAAACCCGCGTTACATCTTTCATATCCACCAATGTATTTTGCAAGTTTTCATCGACGGCCAATATGATCCCTTTATTCTCGGAAGAACGACGGATCAACTGACTGGCTATTTTAGAGTCAAAAATATGGTCTGCCATCAAAAGCAGAAAAGGTTCGTTCAAATACGGTTGTGCCTTGAGCACAGAAACACCATTGGCTCGTTCCCATTCATCATTTTCAATGATCGTGATGGGAATATTTTTAGAGCGACTCACTTCTTCTAAATGCGCACGAACTTTGGCACCGTTGTAACCAACCACAACGTAAAAATCATCCACTCCCGCTTCCATAGCAGAATCTATCACTCTGTCAATGAGAGGAATATTTTTAAGAGGCATCAGCGGTTTTGCTTCAGCAAGAGATCTCAGACGACTGCCCTGCCCCGCCGCAATAATTAAACATTTCATATCAAATTAACCGATTAAATAAACAGCTATTGTTACATACAGAACTACTCTCTTCAACTCTTTGTTTTTTCATATTTAGCCCGAATCTTTTGTCATTTCATTTTGCGCCGCCCTGGCCAAGTCTGAAGGGCTCGTCGAATATTGCCATCCAATAGCAAAGCCTAGAATGAACCATACAATTTCTCTAACCCGTCGCAACAATGCGGTAGCCATTCCTAAAGCGGGTTCTCCTGTAACGGCCCCAGTGGCCAATAAAAAGGCGGCTTCCTGTGTGCCAAGTGTCGCTGGTATAAAAAATGTGCCCGCCCGTACGAGTTCCACCAGAGTCTCCAAAATAATAGACTCGGCTATCGATATAGGGTGCCCAAGGAAATATAAAATAATATAAATTTCCAAAGCGCCCAAATACCAGTTCAACAGGTTTAACCCCAACGCCCCGAAAAAGTAAGCGCGTTTTTCCGTATAAAACTGAACCAGCCTGTCATCAAATTCCTGAAAGTGGCTGAGAAATTTTTCCAATCGACGGCCCAATGCCCGACGACTAAGCCAACCACCTGCAACAGAAGTAATCTTTAACCGTTGAATGAAATAAAATCCAAAAATTCCAATAGCAAGCGCGGCTAAACTTAATTTAGAAAACAGGTAATAATTTTCAGGAAAACCCGGATTGAAATGAATGAGCAAAACACCCGATGCCATAAAAAAAACCATAGACATAAGGTGTGTGGATTCAATCAAGATAATTGAAGCTGCACCCTCTCTATAACCAATCCCGTAATGTTTTTTCAGAAGAAAACCTTTAACGGGAGCCCCACCAAAAGCACTGAAGGGCAATATTTTTCCAAATGCGGCCCCCACCATTCGTACTTTCCAGAGATCGTAAAGCCATTGAAAATTTAACACTGTACTCGGCAAAGTAAACTGCCAGGCTACCGTATCCACCCAAAAGGCGATTCCATAAATCACTATTACAAAAAAGATACCCCACCCGGTTGCAATCAGGTTCGACCACAACAAGTCAAGATCGGTTTCGGAAAAAACATAAGCCAACAGGCCTGTTCCCACTAGCAGATATAGAAATTTGATTGTTTTCACTCTAGGTCCTATCTATGGATGCCAACGGCGGGAACTGCGGGTAAACTGAAGACACCAATAAGCCTGCGCGCCAATAGCAGCAGGTGGAAGAAGATACCAGATCACATCCCCAAGACTGAGAACCAAAACGATAAAACAAAAATCGCTGCGAACAGTACGCGCATTCAAAACAAAACGATCCATTTTTGAATCGTCATCCTTGATCGATGTCTCTTCAGCTGTCAACTGGCTGGAGTGGGGTTTGGTTCTATTTTGGTAAAGCTCAAGAGCATAGTTTACGGTGCCGCCGAAACCAGCACCCAAACCTGACCAAAACCAAATCTGTTGTCCTGTTGCAGAAGTGGCACCCCACCCAAGACAAATAAAATATACTGCGTGTACGACCCAATCTACAAAAGTATCATACCGCATTCCAAAAATACTACGCATGTCCTTGATCCGTGCTATCTCACCATCGCAATTGTCGAGGACATAGCAAGTCAGAAATAAAAAAGCTCCAAAGAGAATGGAAAAATAATCTCCTCGGATGCAAACGACCCCTCCTGCCACTCCAAACATCATTCCAAGTGTCGTTATTTGATTTGGGGTAATGGGCGTCTTCATTAAAAGCATTGTCACGGGATAAGACAAATGCCTTATTAAAGGCTGAAGTTTCCTGGGAGGCTGTAATTCTTCCCCCACTTCTGTTTTAAATGTTTTATCTGAAGTGATGATGTTTTCTCGGGTTGAATTAAATATTGGAAGGAAACCGTTTTTTTATCATCTAGCTATCCGAAAGAGCCAATCAACACAGACCTTACTTGGGTGCTCCATCGAATGCAAAAATATTTAATTGGAAAAAATGTTCAGATACCTGATTTTATTGGGCACCAGCCCCTGAAATTGTTACAATTGTCTTATGCCTTTGAAAATTGCACTCGTAAATATGCCCTTTGGGTTTCATATCTATCCCTCGATCCAGTTGGGGACGCTTTCCACTCTGTTGAAGTCCAAAGGCTGTGAAGTAAAAAGCCATTATTTAAATCTGCATTTCGCTCATCAACTTGGTTTGCCTATTTACAACCAACTTTGCGAAAAGAGATTCTTGATTGGAGAGTGGCTATTTTCTCATGCCCTGTTTGGCGAAAACCCCAAAAATAAAGCCTATCCCGGAAATTTTGCCCCACACATGGAAGATGTTTGCCAGTCTATAGAACGTCCCTTGGACTATTTGCTAGATGTAAAAACTAAAATGGTTCCCGAGTTTCTGAAATGGTGCAGAGATGCGGGAAACTGGGGAGACTTTGATGTAATAGGGTTTTCATCGACCTTCAACCAAAATGTTGCCAGTTTGACCTTGGCAAAAATGATCAAAGAAAAATTTCCTCATGTAAAAATTCTGTTTGGTGGCTCTAATTTTGAGTCGGAAATGGGACTCGAATATTTTCGCGTTTCTCCCTGGATAGATTACGTCATTCCCGGTGAAGCAGAAGATATTCTACCCAATTATATTAACTACCTGGAAAAAGGCGGTCCGGTTCCCAAAGGGGTCGTACATCGATGCGATGGCGAAGTTCTCTACGAAGAACCCGATGCCATGTTTGGAAACTTCAGTGATTATGCCGCACCCGATTATCAGGATTTTTTTGACCAGCTGCGGGAAATAGATCCGGAATCTTCTCTATTGGAAAACCCAGTCATCCTTTACGAAACGGCCCGAGGTTGCTGGTGGGGAGAGAAGCATCACTGTACTTTTTGTGGCTTGAACGCCAACACAATGAAATTCAGATCCAAACCCATGGAACAAGTGCATACCGACCTCGCCGAGCTTTCTCAAAAACACGATTCATTTCGATTTCGGCTCGTAGACAATATTCTGGAAATGAAATACATCGATGGAGTTTTTGGAGATCTGGCTGAGAAAAATTTTGATCTGCAATTTTTCATCGAAGTGAAAAGCAACCTGACTAAAAAACAAATCAAAACTCTGGCGCATGGCGGTGCCAAAGTAATTCAGCCCGGAATAGAAAGCTTCAGCATGAATCAACTCCAGGAAATGGATAAGGGTGTCCGCCCCTTACAGAATATACTTTGCATGAAATGGTCCATGTACTACGGCATTGAAGTAAACTGGAATATTTTGATTGGCTTTCCTGGTGAAACAAACGAAGACTATCGACAACAGATCGATTTGATCAAACTCCTATTCCATTTGCCTCCGCCAGAATGTGTCGGTGATTTGTGGCTGGAAAGATTCAGCCCCTATTTCATGAGACCAGAAGAATATGGCATAACCATCACCGCGCCGGGCGAGGCCTACCCTTATGTTTACGATGATCCTGACATCGATCATATGAAAATCGCCTACGACTTTGAGTTCAAAACATCCACGCAAATAGATCCGGCATTGAAACAAGAACTTTATGATATTGCCGCAGAATGGAAAAGACGGCATCAGTCCGAACAATTGCCTTTCATGATATTCACAAAGTCTATGGACTTTGTGAAAGTCTACGATGATAGATCTTTACAGTCCACACAAGTTCGATTGGAAGGAACCGCAGCCAAGATATTTATATATTGCAACGAAGCCCCAAAAACCATAGAACAGATCAAGGGACATTTAAAGGGCCAAAATGGTAAGGGAAAAGAATCTGCCGAAGAAGCAATTCGGTTCCTGGAAGAAAAAGGACTCGTCTATGGTGAGCGAGGGAAATATTTTAATTTAGCACTGCCTCATAACTCCAACCTTTAACTCAAGACCATGAATCATCCAGGATCACAAGGCGAACAAGAACTACAAAAAAAACATAACACCAGTAATAGCGCCAACTCCTTTTATAATTCGCAAGTGTTGGATTTATTAAATCGCGAAATGCAGGAATTTATCGAAGCTCAGGAAATGGTATTTCTCTCAACGGCTGATTTAAAAGGAGAATGCGATGCATCCTTTCGGGCAGGTCCCAAAAGTTTTATAAAGGTACTGGATAACAAAACACTGATGTTTCCCGAATTTAAGGGGAATGGTGTCATGGCAAGCTTGGGAAACATATCCGAAAACCCTCAAATTGGATTGATGTTTATCGACTTCTTTCAATCCTCTATGGGGCTCCACGTAAACGGTAAAGCAGAGATAATAACAGAAAATGAGGCGAGCAAACTTGTCAACCCTTTGGACAAAGCCGAAGCGGAAAAAGACGGGCAGTACAAAACTAAATTATGGATTAAGGTGAAAGTAAAAGAAGCTTATATACACTGCTCTAAACATATCCCGCGATTACAAAAAAAAGACAAGACCATTCATTGGGGCACCGATGATGAAAAGTTAAAGGGTGGAGATTTTTTCAATACCAAGGGATGCAACTCATAACCTCAAACCGATCCCACCCCAGCAAAAGGGATACCTGCCAAATCTGTCATTTCTTTTTTCCACGTTGTAAGTCGCTCAATTCAAATTCGTTGAAATGCGAGTGACTACAGGCCCGGCTTAATACTTTCATTAACTCGACCGATGCACCAAAAAACTTTTCCAGCCTTCCAGCCGACTCATCTACAATTAATTTTTTCCTCAGATGCTCTTTTTGTGTGGCAATCGCATCCAGCCCCAGAGCCATTGCCTTGACAAAATCTGCGGGGACTCTTAAACCTCCCGTAATAATCAGGGAAATATCCTTCCTCTCCACTTGATCCAAATATCTTCTGGCTTCAAGCAAGGGCGGGAATGGTGGGAACCAAAATATGATCTCTAAATATTAAAGGAGCCGCTCCTGTTCCAGCACATCGACCATCCAGAATTACATAGTTCACTCCAATACGCAAAGCCGCTTCAATATGCTGGGCTGAAAGTTTATATCCGATAGGAATTCCACCTGTTTCTTCTTTTACCTGATCTGCAAAGTCTTTTATCTGACTTTCATCGTCCCAATCAGGAAAACGTGCAGGTGAAATTGCAGGCTCGCCTTCTTTTAGCCTACGAACTTCTGCGATTTCCCCTCTCACTTTATCTCCAGGCAAATGGCCTCCCCTGCCTGTCTTGGCTCCCTGCCGTCCTTTAAAATGAAAGGCCTGGCATTTTTTATCTTGTCCATTGAGAATCCAAAGCGTCCAGAGGCCAATTCATAAAAGTATCGCGAGTTTGCTTCCTGCTCTTCAGGAAGCATACCCCCTTCACCCGAACAAATTCCGGTCCCGGCTAATTCAGCTCCTTTCGCCAGAGACAACTTGGCCTCTTCCGAATGAGCTCCAAAACTCATGTCCGATACGAACATCGGAATTTTTAATTTCAAAGGCTTTTTAGCCGAAGGTCCGATTATAGTTTCTGTACCAACTTCCACTTCATCAGGATGCGGAAATTTTGAAATTTACGCGGTTATAATTTGGATATCATCCCATAAGGGGAACTCTTCTCTTGGCACCCCCATAGCCGATGCAAGCCCTTGATGCCCGGTCTTTTCAAGTCCATCTCTTGCCAGCGATTGAATAAAGGCGACATGTGGTTCATTTGAAGTTCCTTCTGTATCCGCGTAAAGACCTAAATAATTACCCCTTTAGTAAGGTTGCGGGTTATCTTTTTCCCATTCCCCTATTCCAACCTCATCCACCCAGACTTTTCCATCTTCAATCCAAGTGTAGAGTTTTCCTGGAACCATGCAAAATCGCCATCCATATCTTCACCCCAAAAATAGGGACTGCTCGTCCCGGCGCGGTTTGCACATTTCCACTCTGCCTCAGAGGGGAACCTTCCTCCCTTTTCCCTGCCATATTGCTCTGCTTCGATCCACGACACATCCACCACCGGAATATCATTGGCCTTACGCGTCAATGGATTAGACCCCATGACCGACGCAAAGTTTTCCTGTGTCACTTTAAACTTATCAAGATAAAAGGAAGAAACGCAAACATTGTGAATAGGTTCTTCAGAAACAAATTCTTTTCTGCCCATTTGAAAACAACCCGCCTCCAATAAAATCATACCAAAATGAGCAGGGTGAATAATTGCGTAGATGCTATTGCATTGGGAGTGAGTGTTGCTAAAAAAAGCGACACCACGAACACAATAAATTTTCTGTCAGGAAAAAATATTTTATCACGCGCTGTTCTTTCATCTTCATAACTGGGTCTTCGCGATGAATACGCAATAATTTCGCACCAAATTTCATTACAGTACTATAATAATAAAAATTTAACCGCACGATATTATCTCATGAACGATGAAGAAAAAATAAAGGAATTGCCCGTAACATTACTAGCTGGCTTTCTGGGTTCCGGCAAAACCACCCTCCTCAATTATATTCTGAAGCAAAATCATGGAAAACGAATCGCCGTAATTGAAAATGAATTTGGCGAAATAGGTATTGATTCTGAATTTGTTATTGGTGCAGATGCGGACATATTTGAAATGAGCAATGGATGCATTTGCTGCTCTATTCGCGGAGACCTGATTGAAACATTAAATCGCCTGCTGGAAAAGCAGCAGGATTTCGATCACATAATAATTGAAAGCACTGGCTTGGCCAGCTCCGGCCCTCTCGCGCAGGCCTTTTTGGTTGAAGATGATTTGTCGCAATCGCTGGTATTAGATGGAATTATTACTTTGGTAGACTCGAAACATATCCACAACAATCTTAATGAACAGGAAGTTGTTTGGGAACAAATTGCATTTTCCAATGTAATCTTACTAAACAAAACCGATTTAGTTTCCAATAATGAATTGATAGACTTGGATAAAAAGGTGCGTCAGATTAACCCGACTGCAAAGGTTTTCCAAACCACTCATGCGGGAGTCGATTTAGATCAGATACTCAACATTGGCGGCTTTGACATAGAAAATGTTTTGGATATAGACTCCTTTTCCTCTCATCACCATGAGCCTGAAAATGAAATTTCATCCGTGTCTTTGGCTTTTCCAGGATTTGTTGATCCAAACAGATTGAAAATTTGGCTGCAGATGCTTTTCTTAACCGAAGGAATGAATGTTTTCCGCGGCAAAGGTATTCTAAATGTTGAAAATTCTACCAAGCGTTACATATTCCAATCGGTTTATATGATGTTTGAAGGGCGCTTTGATAAGCTCTGGGAAAACAACACTCCTGAAAACAAACTGGTTTTTATCGGGCAAAATCTTGATGCTTCCAGGCTTGAGGAAAGTCTTAAAAAGGCAATAGGATGAAATGAGAAGAATTACTCCACCAAGGTTTTTTATGGCTGAAGACTCAAGAAAAAAAATGACGATGACGTTGAATTAAGTGCAGAGAAAATCAAAGAAGTACAACGTCTGGAGCCCAAGACAAAGGCCAAACAAAAAGAAGTATTGGATTCCAAAGATAAACTTTTTGGCGCCGCTTTAGCCGATCTGGACTGAATCTTCAAAATGCAAGCATGGCAAAGGCAAACCTTAGCCACACAAATCTAAGCGAAACAAATTTAAGCAATGCCAATTTGATTTAAGCTGACTTGACAGAGGCCAACTTATCAAAAGCAGATCTTCACGATGCTTATTCTCCCGATGCAGAGTGGACTGCAGTCAACCTTTCGGGTTCAGATTTGAGATGGGTAGATTTTAGTTGGTCAGTCCTCAGCGAAGCTAGTTTCACAGAAGCCACTCTAGTGGCATCGGACTTCACCAAGGCTAATCTTTCTGGAGTAAATTTTGACAACGCTAACCTAATTGATGCCAGGCTCACGGGTGTGGATCTATCAGAAACCCTTAACCTGAGCCCTAAACAAGTTGAATCTGCCGAGATAGATCGAGCCACACAATTACCTCCCTATTTGGAAATCAATTGGAAAGGCAAGGGAGAATATGAGGTTAAAAAATGATTGAGAAAAAAAACATAAAAAGACAAAGAAAATATCTTAGCGTAGAAAATTTTCAGGAAGAATTGGCTTCAAAAATAACCACATCATCATCACCAACTTGATAACTGATTTCAATAGGACGACAACATATTTCGCAATCTTCAACATAGTTTTGTGCTGGCACCGATAAGTCAATCAGCATGGATATTTTTTGCGCACAATAAGGACAATTGAAGAACTGTTCATGCTGATCCAATCTTTTTCTCCTTTTTAATAAGAATTTTATGCCTCACAATCTTAATATAGTTTTGGTCGAACCAGAAATTCCCATGAACACAGGGACAATTGGAAGATTATGTCTCGCAATAGGAGCCACCCTGCACCTGATTGAACCATTGGGCTTCGAGATAAGTGACTCGAAATTGAAACGTGCGGGTCTGGATTATTGGAAATTCGTCAAAGTTGAAATTTACCCTAATCTGAATACTTTTTTACAAAAAATCCAACCCGATACTCCAAAAATATTTTTATCCACCAGCGGGAAACGCGAATTTTTTGAACATTCTTTCCAGGGAAATTCTTATATTTTTTTCGGAAGTGAAACTCGCGGCCTGCCAAAGAGTTTACTAGAGTCCAATCAAGAGGCGATCTATCGAATTCCGCAATACGATGATCGGATTCGCTCCATCAATATTGCCAATGCCGTGGGTATTGTTGCCTATGAAGCCATCCGCCAGTTAGGCTACAAATAGGCCTTCATCACAATTAGTGGATAATCACTCTATGTCTTCAGGCTTAAACCCAAACTTTCTATAAAATTCTTTTAACAACCTTCGCGATTCCATTTTATTGACCGCGTCATTTTTATCCCCAAACAGGTTTCCCGCTTTAACAATATGAACGATAGCCTTCTCCCCTTGATTCACGCTCTCGTATAGAACGCCGAGATTAAAATGAGCTTCGGCTGAATTGGGATGACCTTTTATAGTTTTTTCAAACTCCTTGATGGCATCATGAAGTTTTCCTGCCTTGTTGTAGGCCGCTCCAAGATTAAAATGCGCGGCAGGATCATTCGGCTGCAAACTCAGTTCTTTTTTTCGTTTTTTGATTTCCTTATTTTCAAAAAAAAACATTTTCTTATAATCCGATATCGCCCAGCTCATCTTCCTCAAATAATTCTCTAAGCGAATCCCTGGAGGAGCTTTGGAGTTGCTCTTGATCGATGCGATTGATGTAATTATTGACCTGCTTTAATTGTTCCTGTGAAATATTGCAAAAAACCAGTTTTTCCATTACCGTTTCCTTGGAAAAACTTTCCATCAGGTTCCCTATAGAGCTGTGTAAAAAAGGGGTTAGTATCGACTTTACCCCGCTAAAACCGATCTCAACCGACCTTCCCTCTTTAAGCTCAGGGAATACTAAATCGAATAGGGTTTGTCCGTCATCAATAGAAAAGCAGCTTTCGCTGACAGCATCCACTAAATTTATTTTCATTATTAAATTCTTTTAAGGTTTTTGGAGACTTTGGGACAATATAATACCCTGCCGTGAGCAATAACTTCTGTTTTATTCCAAATTTAGACTTTTTTTCTAGCCGCATACAAGTTTGATATCAAATTCCACTTAAATCGTCCGATAAGTTCCTATAATCATAGAATACACCTATTTTCACTTTTATGAACAGGCTCCCACTTTGAGTTCAAACGCTTCCATGCCACTGTCTCAAAAAACCAGAAGTCTCCTTGTTTCAGGTCTCTTAGCGGGGCTCCTCATTTCCCAACCTCTTATTACCATTTCTGTTGCCCAGAAGTCCTTCCAGTTTGATGTCGTAAATAGAGAAGAAACCCAGCGAGACCAGCAACTCCTTCGAGAACAAATGCAATTGCAACAAGAGATCCTTCGCGAAGAAATGGAGATAATTCGGATTGAAACGCAGAAAATCATGAAAGACATCTCCATGGCGATGAAAGAGGAAGCCGTCAAGGTCAAGCTCAAGGAGAAGTTGGTGAATCTGCAAGAGGAAACCGCTCAAATCAACAAGGGAATACTCGGAAATTTGGAAAAAGCAAAAGAGGATTTCTCGGAGGGGCGAGACGAAATGCGCAAGGAGCTTGAGAATATGCGTAAAGAAGATAAAAGTATAACAAAAGAAATTGCTGTCGTTCCGGAAGACCAACAACACATTTGGAAAGAAAAAACCGTCAGCCTTCAAGATTCATTGATTGAAGCCAAAGCAGACTTGGCGGCAGCCCAGACAGACCCCGGCGATGCCGTAGAATCAACTCGAGAAGCATATAATCAATTCCAATAAGATAAAGTAGTGACCATGGATGATTCGAAAGACAAACCCGGTAAAGCTATGGATAAAACTGGGAGAGGCTTACAAAAAAGCAAACGCGCTTACAAAAAGGCATCAATAAAAACAGCTGCTGACATTTTAGCCGGGATGAAAGATGCTAAAAGTTCACTCAATAGAAGGTAAGCACTGCAAAAGAAGGATGCAGCAAGTGCAAATAGGGATATTTTTGCATCTGTAAAAAAAGACAGGGGCAATCGAAATGCCGAATCGCGAAATAGCAAACGACAAAATAGTACCAATCTAAAAAAAGCAATGCAGTTTGGCCAAACCAACCAAACAGATACCAGACAAGCCAGCCTCCGAAGAGCCAATATCAAAGGATCTGCATAAACTCGTACCGGATTCACAAAACAGACAATGGTAGAAATAACCAAACTGGAGGTATTGGATGCCAGGGGGATTCAAGAATTTCCCAATGACCAGCAACCTTCTCCCCATGACGGTAATGGGGTCGAAAATCAAAAAGGTCTGGAAGTTGCTCTAACACTTGAAGAACAAAAAGAAAGATTTTTTGAGTTTGGCAACCGGATTAAAATTTTAAAAAATAAAATTGAAGCTAAAAGTGGCAATGCTTCCAAGGAGCTTATTGAGCTGGGCTAAGCCTACTTGGGGGCACAACCATTTATTGATTCGCTCGATGACATGGAAAAACTGGCACTGCTTCAGTTTGCCAACAAAAAAGGCCTTCCTCTGGGTAGTTATGAACAGGCAGCATGGGCATTCAAAATAGCACTGACTTTCAACATTAATAAAGCCGAAACTTATATGCAAATTGGGAAAATATATAACGAAGTAAATGATGGCGACAACGCAATTATGTATGCCCGGTTAGCGTATTTGTTGTTTAAGAAAAATAAAAAAGACCCAAAATGAAAGAAGCCCAGAGTTTTATTGAGTCCTTAACAATAAAATATGAGGACAAGGCTTCCTGAATAATGTTACATAATAGGTAAGATATATAATTGTACAATTAGTTATCAAATTTTCAGAGGTGGTTCTTGGATAAAGATCCTATTGAAGAGTTTATTGAAAGTTTGCCATTTTTTAAGAAATTTTCAGCCTCAGAAAAAGTAAAGCTGGTAAATACTTCTGGGATTTTTGAAAAATTCAAGGAAGGCGAAGTTATAATCACGGAAGGCAAACTCAGTGCTGCTGTTTTTGTTATTCTTACAGGAAAAATAGAAATTTAGATAAAAAGCAAGGTCGATGTTAAAGAAAATCATATATCACTGCAAAAACCAGAAAATATCAGCATCGCAGAACTGAAAGCGGGATCGATATTTGGTGAAATTTCGCTGATAAGCCATCGTCCAAGAAACACAAGTGCCATAGGCCTCATCGAATCAAGTTGTGGTTATGAAAATAACCAAAGAGATTATTAAAAAACTCACTCTTGAAATCCAGAAAAAAATCCAGAGCCAATTAATACAAACTTTGGTGGAAAGACTTGATGAAATGAATGAAAAATTTATCAAGTTAAAAACCAGCATATTAAAAAACTGAACAGCAAATGGGTTTCCAACATTACTCCCCTGAAAACATTATGAAACTTTACGCGTCTCATTATTTTAGATTCTCCTCCGCTTCGTGAAAAAAGAATCGGCTACACATTCTGAATCTACATCAAACAAGGCCATACTTGTAGGTGTTAGGCTACCTGAAGACTTCTCTTCCTCTGGAATTTCGTTGGACGAGCTAACAGGCCTTGCTACCACTGCGGAATATGAACCTGTTGCGGAATTGACCCAACGATTGACTGGAATAAACCCCAAAACATTTTTGGGGAGCGGAAAAGTGGAAGAGCTAAAGCAGGCTGTTCTCCATCATTCACCCGAAGTCGTTATCTTTGACGAAGAATTATCACCCCGGCAAAATCGCGAACTGGAAAAAGTTATAAAATGTCGTGTGATTGATCGTCCCTGGCTGATTCTTGAAATTTTTAGTCACCATGCCCGCACCCGAGAAGCTAAAACGCAGGTCGAACTAGCTCGATTGAAATACGCACTTCCAAGACTTGCTAAAATGTGGGGACACCTTTCCAGGCAAAGAGGTGGCATCGGCATGAAGGATGTTGGCGAAACTCAGATCCAACTTGATCAAAGAATGATCCGAAATGAAATCCACAAGCTCGAAAAAAAGCTCAAGCAAATCGACCGAGAGAAAAAGACTCAAAGAAAAAGTCGTCAAGGAACTTTTAAAGTTGCGCTGGTAGGTTATACCAATGTAGGAAAGTCCAGTTTAATGAACAAACTCACGGGTGCAGACACACTGGTCGAAAACAAGTTATTCGCGACCCTTGATTCCACCGTCAGAAAAATAAAAAAGAACTTCCCCTATCCCGTTTTACTCTCAGACACTGTAGGCCTGATAAATAAATTACCACATGACTTGGTCGCATCATTTAAAAGTACCTTGGACGAAGTCCGGGATGCAGATTTGCTAATCCATGTCGTCGACATCAGCCACTCTGAATACAAGAATCAAATGCAAACTACCGATGACCTTTTGATTCAAATGGAAATGGATGAGATAGATGTTATTCTTGTATTCAATAAAATTGATTCGATAGAGGATATCGAAGAATTAGATAGGGCTCACGAAAAATTTCCTTCTGCAATAAGCATTTCCTGCAAAAAGGATGAAGGAATCGATACGCTGAGGCATAAAATAGTGACTAAGTACGAGAAAAAAATGTCACCCTATCAATTGGAGCTGGAACATTCCCAGGCTGGCCTAATCTCTCAAATCAGAAAATTCGCTTTGATAGTCAAGGAAGATTATACAGAAGATCGAATCTGCCTAAGCCTCAGGCTACCCCCCGGCGGCAAAGCGAAAATAAATAACATATTATTTCCACAAGAACCCCCCGCCAATAGCTAGACTATTTTTTCATCAACTCCAAGGCAATGTATAAACCTGCGCCTGTGACGGTATATTCCCCTTCAACCTTATCTTTCTTTTTTAGGTCTCCCAGAGTCTTCAACCCATCCGGCTTGGTTTTTTCATTCACGATAACGGTGAACCTTTTTTTAGTATCCGGGTCTTTAATCCCTACCTTATTTTTATTCGGCAATACTTTTTTTACAATCCCTGAAAAATGAACTGCATCTCCCGCTGTAACGACTGCAAAAGAAAAAAACAAAAGAAAAATTATTCCAGAGAAACTTAATCGAGATATTTTGACCATTTTACCCCCCCCTGTTTAAAATAACCTTTCTTATAAGATGACATCATAGGATAATAAGATTCGCGAGTTTCGCCGCAAGTTTCTTTTTCCCAGGCCCATCTTTGAAAAACACCTCCAACTTCAGGTTTTCTTCCTCCCCTGATCGATTTATCACAATTCCCGACCCAAACTTTGGATGCAAAACCTTAGTCCCAATTGAATATTCCAATTCTATTTCGCTTGAGAAAGATGTATTTGTACGAGATGATTTGGCACTATCTGAAAATTGCTTAGGACTATTCCTTTGATAATCTGGAGTACTTGAAGCGCGTTCCATAACTTCACTCGGAATAGAATTTAAAAAATCCGAGGGAAGGTAATTGAAGGTGTTGCCATATATTCTTCGACGCCTAGCGTGGGAAAGGAACAACCTTTTTTTCGCGCGAGTGAATCCGACATAACACAACCTTCTCTCCTCCTCATATTCAGCTGAATCTGACATAGAACTCGCGTGCGGTAAGAGTCCATTCTCCATCCCCACCAAAAAGACAGCTGAAAATTCCAATCCTTTACAAGTATGCAAAGTCATAAGAGGCAGGACTCCGCGTTCGTCATTCAGATTATCCAGGTCTGCCACGAGTGCGGTAGAATCTAAAAATTCTCGCAACGAACCGTTTTCATTCTCTACTAATTGTTCGACGGCAGAATACAGTTCGTTCAGGTTTTCCGACCTGCCTTTGCTTTCCCGTGTATCTTCATTTCTTAACATGATTGCATACCCAGATCGGTCAATTACCTCTGCCAATAATTCCAAAGGGTTTGACTGCCTGAAAACCGAATCCAAATGATCCAGGATACTGACAAAATTTGCAATTTTTCCTGTAGCTGCGGCCCCTAGTAATCTTTCCTGCCCTACATGGCGAAGTCCTTCTAATAAAGTGAGATCCCTCCCCCTACAATAAGCTTCTACTTTTTCCAAAGACGTTTTACCGATTCCTCTAGCGGGAACATTGACAATACGCTTTAGCGATACCGAGTCATCGGGATTAATAAGTACCCGCATATAAGCAAGCACATCTTTCACCTCTCTTCTCTCATAAAAGCGCAGACCGCCAATTACCTGATAAGGTATTTCAGCCTTTCTTAGAACATCCTCCATGACCCGGGACTGTGCATTGGTGCGATATAGAATCGCAATTTCGTTAAATGAATAGCCTTCTTCCTGACATAGATTTTGAATGCGATCACAAACAAACTCTGCCTCACTGATTTCATCTTCTGCGCGATAGCAGATAATTGGCTCACCTTTTTCGTTCTGTGTCCACAAAGTTTTCTCATTGCGATTCGGGTTCTCACGAACCACATTTCCTGCGGCTGTTAAAATATTCTGAGTGGACCTGTAGTTTTCTTCCAGCTTGATAACCGTGGTGCCGGGATAATCTTTTTCAAAATTAAGAATATTTTCTATGTTTGCGCCCCGCCACCTGTAAATACTTTGATCGTCGTCTCCCACTACACAGACATTATTTACGTCCATTGAAAGTAAACGCACCAACTCATACTGAACTGCATTCGTATCCTGAAACTCATCGACCAAAATATATTGAAACTTTTTGTCGTAATGCTCACGCAGAGAGGGAACCTTCTGAAACAATTTGGCGGTGGAAGTCAGTAAATCGTCGAAGTCCAATGCATTGTTTGATTTCAAAGCTGCCTGGTAAAGAGGATAAAGCTCAGCCGCTTTCATCTGGTTTCCATAAGACATGCTATCTAAATCTAACTGTTCAGGGAGAAGGAAGTCGTTCTTAAACCCACTAATATGGTTCAAGAGAGACTTAGCAGGGAATGCATCGGTACTGATTTGAGCGGCCTTCATACACTGCTTCACCAAGGTCAACTGATCCTGAGCATCATAAACTGCGAAGTCATTAGAAAAATCCAATTCTGAAATATGTTTTCTCAGCATTCTTAAACAGAATGAATGGAAAGTACTGACCCATCGAGAAGGGCCACCATGCTCCAGCATACCTCGGATTCGTTCCTTCATTTCACCCGCCGCCTTATTAGTAAAGGTGATAGCTAAAACGCTTTCTGGGTCAACTCCCCGTTCACGGATCAGATGCGCTATGCGATAAGTGATAACGCGTGTTTTGCCCGACCCTGCTCCAGCGACCACCATTGAGGGTCCTTCGCTATGGCACACGGCTTGATATTGTTGTGGATTTAATGATTCCAGATTCATAAGTTTTTTTTCAGGAAGGAGTTTACTTGCTAAATTTTAAACCATTGCTTCCCACGCTATCGAAGCTAACGCTTCAATATATGTAGGAGAGAAGTTTAGAGATTCTGTTCGATGAAGTTTTAGTTTTCTGTCTGCGGCATATTTTTTAAACTCTATATCAATGTCGAAAAGAATTTCTACATGATCACAAACAAATCCCACAGGAACTATCAATACTGTTTTGGAGCCTACTCGGGAAATTTTGTCTAATACAGATTCAACGGTTGGCCCCAGCCAGGGAACGGGTATCATCCCTTGACTTTGATACGCTTGATACCAATTATTCGGCTTAACCCGGTCCACTAATAATTCGACGGTTTTATTAAATTCCTGATCATAGGGATCGCCAAGCTTAATTGATTCTGAAGGAATACTGTGAGCTGTAAATATCGTGTAAACGGATTCCCCATTCACTTTTGCCAGAGCCTCTCGATACTTCTCCGCAAACACATCGATTAAAAGAGGATGGTTGGCCCAACTTGCGACAAAATGAACATCGATGTCTTCACCACCGCAATCTTTTAAAGCTTCCTTAAAAGCATTGAAGTAAAGCTTGGTGCTCCAAGTGCTAAATTGCGGCGCAAGACAAAGGGCGATTACTTTTTCAATCCCATCCTCTTTCATCCGTTTAACCTCATCTCGGATATAGGGACTCCAATTGCGCATTCCCACATATACTTTAAATTGAAGTCCTTCCTGATTCAGGAATTTTTCTAGCCGATCCGCAAGTTCAGCGGTTATTTCCCTTAAAGGCGACTTGCCGCCAATTTGCTCGTACCGGTCACGGATGATTTGGATTGTTTCGGGTGTAGATTCCTTACCACCTCGGATGGTTTTTAGATACTCTGGGATATCATCCGTGGATTCCGGCGCTCCGTGCGCCATGAGGAATATACCGATTCGAGGTGAAGAATCACTCATATTTAAACTCGTGAACCATCTCGGCTACCGCTTTAACATGGTCTACCGGGGTGTGCTGTAAGATACCGTGGCCCAAATTAAAAATATGCCCGGTAGGACCGGCACGACGCAGAATATCGTGAACCCTTTCTCGAATAATCGGCAAGGGAGCAAAAAGAGTGACCGGGTCGAGGTTCCCTTGAACGGGCTGGTCAGCACCTAAAATTTTACGTGCCTCATCAATTTCAATACGCCAGTCAAAACTAAGAACATCACCACCCGCCTGTTGCACAGTATCTAGCATGGTCGATGTCCCGGTACTAAAATTAATGACAGGAACTTTAAGTTTTTTTAGCTCACTAAAAACCCCTTTTAAATGAGGCATGATATATTTTTTATAGTCGTGTGGACTGAGGCACCCTACCCAACTATCAAATATCTGTAGGGCCTGCGCTCCGGCATTGACCTGCATTTTCAAGTAGCCCACCAGCATTACACAAACCTTTTCCATCAAAAGATTCCAGACATCTGTGGCTTCATACATCATCAGTTTAGTAGTGGTAAAATCGCGGGACTTCCCACCTTCGATCATATAACTGGACAAAGTGAAAGGCGCACCTGCAAACCCGACAAGAGGAACTTTACCATCAATCTCTTTGCGAACCAGTCGAATGGCATCGCCTACAAACCCAAGCTGTTCTTCTGCGTTGACAGGTAAAAGGTTTTCGACTGCTTTTTTATCTCTCACGGGCCGTGGTATTACCGGGCCATCGCCAGCGGAAAATTCGAGCCCCGTTCCCATAGGTTCCAGCGGAAGAAGAATGTCAGCAAAAATAATTGCCGCATCAACATCCAGCACCTCTAAAGGCTGCATGGTTACTTCGCAAGCCAGCTCCGGGGCTTTACACATTTCTAGGAAGGTATGTTTCTCTTTCAAATCCCGGTAAACTTTCATATACCGGCCTGCCTGACGCATAAACCAGACAGGTGTTTTATCCACCGGTTCGCCCCGGCATGCTTTTAAAAATCGAAACTCACTTGAATCGCTCATAGACCTCTAAATCGAAAATGGATTAAATTTTACTGATTATAAGACGCGACACCGACAGGTTCAACGGTTTGTTTACGCACTTCTAAAATCCCCAAAATTCGTCATACAAGATACCGTTGCCGCAAACCGTCCAATTCATGCAAAACCATAGGCTCGGCTTCTGCCGCCAGTTTCTCATCGAGCAGAGGGATACTTTTAGATAACAAAAGCTCTCCCAAAGCCCAAACAGTATGGGCGCGGATGAGAGGCTCCTTATCCTCTAAAGCTTTTATCAAAAATGGCACAGCCTGCATACTTTTTGAGTTCCCCAAAGCCACCGCAACGTTTCTCAACAATCCGCGCCGCTTGATTCTTTTTATCGGACTGCCCTTGAACCTTTTCCGAAATCCCTCATCATCCATAAGAATCAATTCGGTCAATAAAAAGTTACCATCAACCTCTTGAAAAGCAGGTTCGTCTGTTTTAACTGCATAAGAGTTCCAAGGGCACACGATCTGGCAATCGTCGCATCCGTATATTCTGTTACCGATGGCTTTGCGAAACTCAATGGGAATAACCCCCTTAAGTTCAATATTAAGATAAGAAATACATTTTTTTGAATCCAGCACATAAGGAGCAACGATAGCATCGGTAGGACAAATATCGATGCAACTGCGACAGGTACCGCAATGGTTTTCTGCCACTTCAGACTCAGGTAGCGCGACATCAACTAAAATTTCAGAAAGAAAATACCAAGAGCCGATTCCCTGACTGAGCAAATTAGTATGTTTTCCAATCCACCCCAAACCCGCTCGTTGAGCCAACGGTTTTTCAAGGAGAGGACCTGTATCGACATAAAATTTGGTTTTACAGTCTATGAACTCTTCCTGAATATTTTTTTCAAGTTCTTTCAAGCGAGGAGTGATGATATCGTGATAGTCTTTATTCAAAGCATAAAGGGAGGTATCTCCCCTTTCAGGGTGGTCTAGAAAGTCCATTCCCTTTTCTGCGGTGAAATAATTTGTCCTGAGACAAATAATGCTTTTGACTCCCTCTAACACGAGATTTGTATCACGGCGTTTTTTCTCCCCGCGAGCCATATAAGCCATTTCCCCAGCGTATCCCAAAGACAACCACTCACTGAAATTTGCACCCGCCTCTCCTATTTCCGGACTGGCAATTCCAAACCCATCAAAACCAAGGGCGTAAGCCTTCTCTTCAATGACCTTTAATTTTTCATTTTTTTCTAAATCGAGCATTTTCAGATAAGTTGAAGGAATCTCATTATTTTGATATCCTCAATAAAGTTTTACTAATATGAAATTAAAAATATTTACAGGGGAAAAAATTGAATAAAACGGGCTACATTTCAGATCCTTTTTATTTGAAGCACGAGAACGAACCGCACCCGGAAAATCCAGGCCGATTAACCGCAATTAAAGAGAAAATTGAATCTTCAAAAGACTACAACAACCTTACCTTAATTCAACCCCGCAAAGCCACTGTAGATGATATCGCTAAAGTACATGATAGCGGACACATCAAGAACGTTGAGCAAAACTGCAAAAATGGGGTTCGAAATCTAGATGCCGATACCGTAATCTGCCCAGACTCCCATGAAGCGGCACTATTGAGTGCCGGTGCCGGTCTTGAAGCCCTGGACAAAATTTTAGAAGGAACCATTAACAATGCTTTTTGTGCTGTGCGCCCACCGGGTCACCATGCCGAACAAAATCGGTCTATGGGATTTTGCCTTTTTAATAACGTCGGCGTAATCGCTCGCTATGCTCAAGATGTCAAACAGCTCGGGAAAATTTTTATTTTTGACTGGGACGTGCATCATGGAAACGGAACACAACATTCTTTTTATAAAGATTCCTCAATTTTTTACAGTAGCACCCACCAGTATCCTTTTTACCCTGGCACAGGAGGAGAGGACGAAACAGGAACCGGAGACGGCCTAGGGTCGAATTTGAATTTACCCATGCAAGCTTATTCGGGAGATCCTGATTATCTCAGCGCAATTAAGCACAAATTGGTTCCAGCAATTCAAAAATTCAATCCCGATCTGATTATTATATCAGCCGGATTTGATGCTCATGAGAATGACCCTCTTGCCCAAATCGAGCTGAGTACGGAATGCTTCGGAGAAATGACACGACAGCTGATTGATGTCGCTAACGATGTTTGCGAAGGCAGAATACTTTCCATGTTAGAAGGTGGATATGATTATTCTGCGTTAGGGGATTCCGTCCAACTGCATGTAGAAACCTTGTTAAATCATCAGACTGGCAAATGAGATGATTTCTCATCTGCGACAACCCGAATTTCCTCAAAGCAATAAAATGATGACCATCGCCATTATGGTAGCCTTAGGGGTCATCCTACATCGTCTCGAAGCACATCTGCCTTTACCCAGTCCATGGATAAAACTGGGTCTGGCTAACCTCATGACATTGGTCGCATTGGTTTTTTTGGGGTTTAAAGAAGCGGTAATTGTTACCTTTCTGCGAGTGGTTATAGGGTCGATACTTGGTGGAATTTTTTTAGGTCCGACTTTTTTTGAGTCTAATGGGATGTATTGCAACAATACTTATAATGGGTATGTCTTATAAAATAGGAAAAGCTCACATGAGTTTGATCGGCATCAGCATATTCGGAGCATATACGCATACTCTCGCGACATCTCTCTGTGTCTATTATTTTCTTATTAGCGAGAGTTCTTTTTTCACATTGCTTCCTTTTTTCTTTTCATTCGCTCTCCTGACAGGAGTATTAACAGGTTGTATTGCCAATACGCTCACCCGGCAAATGCAAGATATTTCCTTTAATTTTGAAAAGCTTCATTAAAATAAAATACTTCCGATAAGATATTGTTTTAGATATGATAGAAAAGATATTCAGCACTCTGATTAAAAAATAATACAAGGAAACAATGACCAATCAATCTGACCCAGATAGCAAGCTCAGCATTATTTCAGAGTTTTGGGATTTTCTGAAAACAAGAAAAAAATGGTGGCTAGCTCCCATTGTTTTAATAATGCTGCTCATGGGCTTGTTAATTGTCTTAACCGAGGGCAGTGCGGTCGCCCCTTTCATCTATACTCTTTTTTAAATATAGATCTTGCTAAAACTTTCTATTGTCATCCCCATTTATAACGAACGGGAAACCCTGGAGACTTTAATAGCCCAAGTCAACGCGGTTGATTACGATAAAGAAATACTATTGGTTGATGATTTCTCAACCGATGGAACACGTGAAATACTTAAAAAATACGAAAACAAAGAAGGCTTTCAGGTTTTTTATCACAACCACAATCAAGGAAAAGGCTCCGCATTGAGAACTGGTTTTTCCAATGTGAGCGGAGACATCATTATCATTCAAGATGCTGATCTGGAATACAACCCCGCTGACTATGGAACATTAATCCGGCCAATTCTAGACGGACGTGCAGACGTAGTATATGGCTCCCGGTTTCTGGGGGGCCCTCATCGCGTTTTATTTTTCTGGCATTCCATTGGCAATTTGGTGCTGACAACTTTTTCCAATATGCTCACTAATGTAAACCTTACAGACATGGAAACGGGGTATAAAGTTTTTACAAAAAAAGTCAACGATACCCTTACATTTAAATGTAACCGTTTTGGATTTGAACCTGAGTTTACAGCGAAAGTAGCAAAAAATAATTTCAGGATATACGAAGTCCCAATTTCTTATAATGGTCGCGACTATTCAGAAGGAAAAAAAATAACTTGGAAGGACGGCGTCGCTGCCATCTGGTATATTATCAAATTCAAATTTGCAAACTGAGTAGCCCAACTTAGTTAAGCTTCTCAACACAATGGCCACAAACATCATCCTCAGTGGCCACCTCGGTCCAGCAAGTTGAGCAAACTTACCATACCTCTGAAGCTTTCGTGCACGTCCCACATCTTCTTTCTTATCCCAGAGACGAATCTTTATCGAGCCTGCGACAGGAGCAGGCCCTGTATGAAAAATATATATTCTCCAACTGACAGGGAATATTTTGTTTTCAAGAAAATCTCTGATGATACAGGCGTTAGCTTCATGGAGAATTGTGCATATGACAGCCAGTTCAGGAAATTATTCTTCACATTAAAGACAAAATATCATTCATCAGCCCACCCTAAATTAACTTCTAAATTCTTTTCAAAAGACGTTGAATTGCCTCGTACACGTTTTTCACAGTAATATCCTCTAAGCAATAAGGCTTGTTATGCTGGGAAGGTTTGCATTCCTTAAAAAAGCGTTGGCGACAAGGTGAGCATGAATAATTTTCTGTAATAACTTCGCAATTCTCCGGAGCCATATAAGGACCGGTAGTGCCGAAATTTCCAGGCCCAAATATAGCTACAATGGGTGTGCCCACCATAGCAGCAAGATGCATCATACCGCTATCGTTACCAATAAACAGTCGGCTTTTTTTCAGAACGCCCGCTAACACTCTCAAGTTCATCGTTGGAATAATCTTGACCCTATCCGGAGGACAATAGTTCTTAATTCGATTCAACAGTTTTTCTTCAGATTGCGTTCCTAATAAAACGATTTTCTTTCCATCCTCTTTAAAAATTTTTTGACATAAAATTCCAAACCGTTCTGCATGCCAGCTTCTTTCTAACTTAGATGTTCCCGGATGCAGGGTGATAAACTCTTCATCTTCATCCAAACCGGTATTCAATAATGCTTCGCGGATTGAGATGTCGCCCTCCTGTTTTACAACAGGACTAAAAACCGTGTCCGGTACGTCCATTTTTAGAGGCGAAAAAATTTTAAAAAAATACTCAACGCGATATTGGCTTTTTTTTAGATAATCGGTAGTCGGTATCGGATGTGTAAGAAAAATATCCCTACCATCTGTGTTGTATCCCAGCCTATACTTTGCTCCTGTCAAACTTAATAGAAAAGCAGAACCAAATGAATTTGGAAATATGATACCCACATCAAACTGATATTTTTTGAGGCTGCGGGCGAATTTTATGCGTTCCCTGAGTCCCGAATTCGAACCGGAAGGCAAGAGAAGTACCGTGTTAATAGCGGGATGTCCAAGAAGTAGCTCATCGGAGGGAGATTTTACTACGGCAGTTATACGGGCCGTGGGATAGGCTCGACGTAAGGATTGCAAAACCGGAAGAGTCAATACTACATCGCCAATCCAATTTGGCATCCACAACACAATGCTGTGAATATCCTGATCGTATAGAGGTCGGGATTCGTCCATAACTTTACCATTTACCAGCATCCCCTAGCTGGGAAAGCCCTATCTAACAAGAAAATATTTTTTTGGCTAAACAACAGACCTTCATCGCCTCTCACCGACGCCAAGCCGGGATAGGCTTTATTTTAAGCGGCGTATCTGGGCACCCAGATTTGACAGTTTTTCTTCCATACTCACATAACAGAGGTCGATGTGATAAATTATGGAAATAACAGATTGACCTTTAGCCGCCAATGCAGCCAGAACCAATGAAGCACTTGCACGTAGATCCGTAGCCATCAGCGGGGCACCTGAAAGACCTTTCACTCCACTAATGATGGCTGTATGCCCATCTAGCGTGATATTAGCACCCATCCTTTTTAATTCTGCAACGTGCATGAACCGATTTTCAAACACGGTCTCCATGATAATACTCTGTCCCTGCGCCAATGTCATCAATGCCATGAACTGCGCCTGAATATCGGTAGGAAAACCAGGGTAAGGATGGGTTCTCGCATTAACAGCGCGGATAGGCCCCTTGCCTATTATCCGCATTTTACTCTTTTCAACTTCAACATCAACCTGAGCCTCTTGAAGTTTCAAAATAATGGGTTCAACATGCTGCGGTATGCAGTTTTCAATCGTCACATCCCCTTGAGTGATTGCCGCCGCGATCATATAGGTTCCCGTCTCGATACGATCCGGAAAAATCGTGCATTCAATTGGCTTGAGTGATGTGGTTCCTTGGATCTTAATAATATCTGTTCCTTGCCCTGAAATTTTTGCTCCAGACAGATTTAAAACATCAGCAAGGAAAACCACTTCTGGTTCTTTCGCTGCGTTTTCCAAAATAGTTTCGCCATCAGCTAAAACCGCGGCCATCATAAGGTTTGCAGTGCCTGTCACAGAAACCGTATCAAAATAAAATGAAATTCCTTTCAGACGATCCACTTCACCATTGACATAGCCCTGTTCCAGCCAGACTTTTGCTCCCATCGCCTGAAAACCTTTTATATGAAGGTCAATAGGACGAGCTCCAATGGCGCAGCCTCCTGGAAGGGATACCCGTGCCTTGCCCAACCTTGTTAAAAGCGGCCCTAATACCATGCACGAAGCCCGCATGGTGGAAACCAGATCATAAGGAGCTTCCGAGTTATTTACCTTGGAGGTATCCAAGATTATTTTCTCGTTACTATAACTTTCTACTTCAGCTCCCAGAGCTTCCAAGAGTTTTATCATCGTCTGCACATCGCGTACTTCAGGAACTCCATCGATGACATTCCGACCTTCAGTCAACAATGTTGCTGCAAGAACCGGTAACACCGCATTCTTGGCACCACTCATTTTCACGGTTCCCACTAACCGCTTACCGCCTTCTATGACTATTTTATCCATTTTTTTTTTTCGCTTTGACCACTCGGTCGTACCCCGAATAATCCTGAATCACTTCAACATTTCGGTAACATGAAAAATTATCTAATAAAGCTGTGACCTCATCTGCTTGATCATGGCCAATCTCTAATATCAAAAACCCGTTCTCTTCAAGTCGATCAATGGCCATCGGGATAATGGCCTGATAAAAGTCCAGACCTGTTACACCCCCGTCCAACGCTTTCCCAGGTTCATAATTCCGAACCTCTGGCATTATTTTTTGAATATCTGCGGACTTGATATAAGGCGGATTCGATAAAACCATCGAGAAGCACCCCGACCAATCGCATTTTCTTAAATCTGCACAAATAAATTCAATCTGATTTGCAACACCATGACGCTCTGCATTTTTTTTAGCAATGCTCAGAGCTTTGGGGTCTATATCGATCGCAGAAACTTTGGATTCCGAAATCTCTTTTGCCATTGCCACAGCAAGGGCTCCTGATCCCGTTCCCAAATCTAGAATTTTAGCAGTAGGGGATAATATAAAATTCAAAGCTGTTTCGACCAGCAACTCGGTTTCAGGTCTGGGAGTAAGAACATTTTCATCGACGATAAAATCAAGAGACCAAAATTCTTGATGCCCGACAATCAGGGAAATGGGTTCTCGATTGAGTCGCCGTTCCATAAATTTTTTTACGTTTTTCACTTCAGATTCACTGAGAACCCTTTTGCCCTGCGTCCAAAGATCAGTTCGCGAAAGGTTCAAAGTATGGGCAAGTATAATTTCGGAATCCAGTCGGGGAGAGAGCACACCCGCCTCAGCTAATTGGCTTTGCGACCAATTTAGAAATGAGTTGATGTTTGCATCCATCTTTTTTAATTATTGCCTTTAAGCGCTTCGGATTGGAAATGAAGAGTCAACGCATCGATGACTTCCTCCAGCGCGCCTTCCATAACCGCCGACAACTTATGCAGGGTTAGTCCAATTCGGTGATCGGTAACCCGTTCCTGCGGAAAATTATAGGTACGGATTCGTTCACTTCGATCCCCCGAGCCAACCTGTTGCTTGCGTTCACTATCTTGTTCATCATGTGCTTTTTTTTGTTCTTCATCATACAATCGGGCTCTCAATACCTTCATCGCTTTTTCGCGATTCTTGTGTTGAGATTTTTCATCCTGACACGTCACGATCATTCCGGTCGGAACAAATGTGAGGCGCACTGCCGAATCAGTGGTGTTAACGCTTTGTCCTCCTGGACCCGATGCGCGATAAACATCTATCTTAATATCTGATGGATTTATTTTTAAATCGACATCTTCCACTTCAGGAAGAATAGCAATCGTGACCGCCGATGTATGGATGCGCCCCTGACTTTCGGTATCGGGCACCCGTTGAACGCGGTGAGTACCGCCTTCATATTTTAATTTACTGTAAGCCCCTTTACCAGAGATGCTAAAGATCACCTCTTTGAATCCTCCCTTGCCGGTCAGATTGGAACTTAAGATTTCCACCTGCCATTTTTTTTCTTCTGCATATCGGGAATACATTCGGAACAAGTCGGTTGAAAACAATGCCGCCTCTTCTCCTCCTGTACCTGCGCGAATTTCAACAATCACGTTGCGATCATCACGCGGGTCTTTTGGCAAAAGAAGGAGTTTTAAATCACTTTCGGCTTTTTGTTTTTTAATTTCTACCTGAGCAAGGTCTTCTTCTGCCATTTCCAGCATTTCTGGATCCTTCTCTTCTTCCAGAATCTTTTTACTATCTTCTAATTGCTGGACAAATTCTTTTAAATCTTTATACCTCTTTACAATCGGCGTTAAATCAGATTGCTCTTTGGCATACTTCTTGTATTCGGATTGCAGAGCGATAACCTTAGGATCGCTTAGCAATTCGTTGAGATCGTTATAACGTTTCTCAACCGTTTTCAACTTATCGAACATGGGAAATGCCTTTAGAAACGCGCATCAAGCGGGTAAAGCCGAGGAAATAAAAAGCAGGATAAGTTCTATTGAGGGCTTGTGGTTTCAGTCTGTTCTGCGGCGGGTTTTGCCTTGCCATATTTACGGTTAAATTTTTCAATGCGACCTGCAGTATCCAGAAGTTTCTGTTTACCCGTGAAAAAGGGATGGCATTGTGAACAAATTTCCACATGCATATCTTTCACGGTTGTTTTTGTCGTCACTTCCGCTCCACATGCGCAGCGAACCGTTGATTCGTAATATTCTGGATGAATTCCTTGTTTCATTGTGTCACCGTCAAGAGTTCATGGTCGCCAAAAATTCGGCGTTTGTTTTAGATTCCTTAATCTTCTGTAGGAGAAGATCCATCGTATCATGGATGCCCATGGGGAGCAAAACTTTTCTCAATAACCACACGCGTTGCAAGTCTTGCTCTGGCAAAAGAAGCTCTTCTTTTCGAGTACCTGAGCGGTTGATATCGATTGAAGGAAAGGTTCTCTTATCCGCAAGTTTGCGATCAAGAACTATTTCCATATTACCTGTACCCTTAAATTCTTCGAAAATAACGTCATCCATGCGACTTCCTGTGTCAACCAAAGCTGTCGCAATGATGGTCAGACTTCCACCTTCTTCTAAGTTTCGGGCTGCACCAAAAAATCTTTTCGGACGCTGCAATGCGTTGGAGTCTACACCACCCGACAATACTTTGCCGCTTGGAGGCACAATGGCGTTGTAAGCGCGTGCCAGACGGGTAATGCTGTCTAGTAAAATTACGACATCTCGTTTGTGCTCTACTAGCCTTTTGGCCTTTTCGATGACCATTTCCGCCACCTGAACATGCCTCTGGGCTGGCTCATCAAAGGTCGAACTTATTACCTCCCCACGCACCGAACGTTGCATATCAGTAACTTCCTCGGGGCGCTCGTCAATTAGAAGTACGATCAACGCAACTTCAGGGTAATTGGTACTGATGCTATTTGCGACCGACTGTAATAACATGGTTTTACCGGTACGTGGCGGCGCCACGATCAACCCACGTTGTCCCTTACCAATTGGTGTCATTAAGTCCATAACGCGAGCACTGTAATCTTTACTAGATGGTGTTTCCAAGCGAATCCGCTCTTCTGGATAAAGGGGTGTTAAGTTATCGAATAAAATTTTGTCTTTGGTTTTATCTGGATTTTCAAAGTTGATCGCCTCTACTTTCAGCAAAGCAAAATAGCGTTCGCTGTCTTTTGGAGGTCTGATCTGACCTGAAATCGTATCGCCCGTTCGCATATCGAATTTTCGAATCTGCGAAGGTGAAACATATATATCATCCGGTCCCGGTAGGTAATTGTAAGTTGGAGCTCTTAGAAACCCAAATCCATCAGGGAGAATCTCCAATACGCCTTGGCCAAACATCAAACCGTCTTTTTCTGTCTTAGCTTCCAGAATTCTAAAAATCAGGTCCTGCTTCCTGAGGCCACTGTGACCTTGAATTTTTAAATCTTTGGCAATATTAGTGAGTTCAGATATAGTTTTAGCCTTAAGCTCTTCGATATTCATTTGGGTCATGGTTTGTGGCTTCTTTGAGGTGAGAGTAGAAATAGATTTTCTAGTATATGGGATTATCCTAGAATTAATTTTGATAGTTCATTGATTAATTAACGACTAAAGCGCGCAAAAGATAAGCTGGCATGTGATTTGTTTTGATTGGGATTATGTTTGGGAGATTTTGGATCCTTTATACTTTATTAAGTTATCCCCCACTTGTCAACCTCTTTCTCCCCGTCGGCGTATGGCAATCAGGTCTACTCCATTAAAACCATAATAATTTTTCTATAACCATGTATTACTTCTGTAGCGAGAGGGTTGACTCCTAAAAGATTGGCAGGCAAAATAGCCCCTGCTTCAACTTTCAAATCTATTATTTTTGAACTCGTAAGGATATTTCATGGATAAAATAAAAAGCACAAGAGACGATACCCATCAATGCGAAAAATGCCTTCCAGCCTATTGCTGTAATTATTTCGCCTTTGGAATAGATGAACCCGAAGACCGACGTGATTACGAAAGTTTACTATGGAAGATTGCCCATGAGAACACTTCGATTTATATTTATAGGAAAGACTGGTTCATCATGATTCATAATCGGTGCAATTTCTTAATGCCCGACAATAAATGCGCAATCTATGAACATCGGCCTTATATGTGCCGCGAGCATAGCACTGAGTCTTGTGAATATACTGGCGATGATTACGGTTTCACAGAGCACTTCAAAAGCTACGACGATTTATTAATTTATATAAAGGAGAGCACCAACTTCAGGTTCAAACACGGGCCAACAGGGGTGGGTCCGAACTGCCTTTGATAAACGATAAAGGGTATTATTTTTTATCTTCCTTATCTTTATCGTCAGTTTTTTTCGGATCTGCTTTCTCTTTTGTGTCTTTTTTATTTTCGGTTTCTTTTTTTGAGGCTGGTTTTTTATCAGCTGTTTTCGGCGTTGCCATTTTTTTTGCTACAGTTTTAGGAGCTTCTTTTTTCGCTGCGCCTTTTCTTTTTTCTAGAGTAGGCGCATCACCCTCGCGGTCTACCAATTCTATAAACACCATAGGGGCATTATCCCCTTTTCGCGGGCCTATCTTTATAATGCGGGTGTAACCACCAGGCCGTTTAGCATAACGCTCTGCCAAAGGACCAAAAACTTTTTGCACAGTTTCTTTTTGCGGTGCCAGCTTGAAAGCCTGCCGTCTTGCGTGAAGCGTCCCTTTTTTCCCAAGGGTAATTGTTTTTTCCACTTTTCCGCGCAATTCTTTTGCTTTAGCCATTGTGGTACTGATTCGCTCTCTCAGGATCAATGCCCCGACAAGGTTTCGAAAAAGTGCCTTACGGTGAGCGGATGTTCTCCCTAGCTTTCTACCTGCTTTCAAATGCCGCATTGATGGTTGTACTCCTTAGTAAATCCTTATTGTTCGACTTCTGTATCCGTTTCTTTTTTCTTCTGTGCTTGAATGATTTGCTTCAAATCTTCTTCTTCTACTTTCATCCCCAAGTGGAGTCCCATTTCTTCGAGAATTTCTTTAATTTCGTTTAGCGATTTTCTGCCAAAATTTCTCGTTTTAAGCATCTCACCATCTGTTTTCGTCACCAACTCGGCAATGGTCTGGATATTTGCATTCTTTAAACAGTTGTAGGAACGTACAGAAAGTTCAAGCTCTTCAACACATTTTGCCATATTGCTCAACATCTTTTGTTTTTTCTCATCAACTTGAGGCATAACCGGTTCTGGCTCTTCATCGAAGTTGATAAAAATTTGCATATGGTCTTTGACTATTTTTGCTGCATGCGCCAATGCATCTTCAGGAGTGATGCCTCCGTTCGTCCATAACTCCATGATCAACGAATCATAATCACTGGACTGACCTACCCTTGTATTTTCTACATGGTAGGAAATTTTTTCGATGGGAGAGAAGCTAGAGTCTATCGGAATTATTTGTACAGATTCATTTTCAATGACATGTTTATCTGCTGAAACATATCCGCGACCTTTTCTCACGATCATTTCAACATCTACTTTCGCGCTCTGGTCTATTGTGAGAATAACATGATCAGGATTCAAAATTTCGAGATCTGGGTCAGCAATGATATCTTTTGCGCAAATAGTACCTGCTTCGCTTGCCTTGATAAAAATACGTTTTGAGTCTGCTTCACCGGTCAATTTAAGATTAAGCTGCTTAATATTGAGTATTATCTCTGTCACATCCTCCATCACACCTGGAATAGAGGAGAATTCATGAAATATTCCTTCAAACTTTACCGCGACAACAGCAGCCCCTTCGATAGAAGAAAGCAACATTCTGCGCAATGAATTTCCAATGGTTACACCAAACCCCCGCTCGCACGGACCAGCACTCAGTGTGGCATAATATGCGGATCTATTTTGTTTATCAAATTCTAAACGTTTTGGTTTAACGATTCCCTGGGCTGTAAACATGTAGCCTCCGACCCCCTAAATTCGGGTCTTATCAATTGTTAATTATTTAGCGAATAACCCCTTATCGCGAGTAGAGCTCAACGATCAACTGTTCTTCAATTGGCATCGCAACATCTTCTCTTGCAGGCATTGCCTGTACAATTCCCTGCTTGCTATCAGCATCGAATGTAAGCCATTCCGGCAAGTTTTTATTTTTTATATTTTCTATAGCTAAGTTGACTGGCTTCTTTTTACTTTTGTTTGGATTTGGCGCGATGGTATCTCCCTGCTTAAGAATATATGAAGGGACATCCATTTTTTTTCCATTGACAGTAAAATGTCTATGTCGAACCAACTGACGGGCAGCATTTCTAGATGGCGCAAGACCCATTCGATACACGACATTATCGAATCTCAATTCCAGGTTTTGCAAAAGGTTCTCACCGGTCGCGCCTTTTTTCTTATTTGCTGCAAAAAAGTAGTTTCGGAATGGTTTTTCCAACACACCATAAATACGCTTTACCTTTTGCTTTTCACGAAGCTGAACCCCGTATTCCGAGAATTTAGTGCGCCCTTGACCATGCTGTCCAGGAGGGTAAGCCCTTTTTTCAATAGCGCATTTTGCCGTCTCGCAACGGGAACCTTTTAGATACAGTTTTATTCCTTCTCGCCGACATAGTCGACAAACAGAACCTCGATACCTGGCCAAATTCAGCTTCTCCTTTCAGATTTAAACACTTTAGTCACTCTAAAATTTGATTTTTACTGGAAGTAACCCTTACAAAAGAACAGGGTCATGTCAGAGAAAATCATCGAACAATTATATAATCTCACTAAACTCTTCGTCGCTTTCTCGGACGACAACCATTATGCGGAATTGGGGTTCTGTCTCTAATAACAAGAATTTCCATTCCAGCTGCTTGCAAGGAACGGATTGCAGATTCACGCCCAGAACCCGGACCTTTCACATGAACTTCAAGTTTTTTCATTCCCATATCTCTGGCTTTAACCGCTGCCTTGTCTGCGGCCACCTGGGCTGCGAAGGGTGTGCTTTTCCTAGAACCCTTAAACCCCTGCGCTCCAGCACTCGACCAAGAAACTACATTACCGGACATATCCGAAATTGTAATGATGGTATTGTTAAATGTGGCGCGGATATGAGCTATGCCTACTTCCGGAGCTGTTTTCTGTTTTTTCTTACCGCTTTTGGATTTCTTATCCATTAATTTAATTTCTCCAGATCTTTTTTATGAGAATCTCTAATATTTAAAGCACCCTTATTTTTTAGCACGAGCACCGACTGTTTTCTTAGGGCCTTTTCTTGTTCGCGCATTGGTATGAGTTCTCTGCCCACGGACCGGCAAACCTCTACGGTGCCTAAGACCTCTATAAGAACTGATATCCATCAATCTTTTTATATTCATATTGATATTACGCCTAAGGTCGCCTTCAACCTCGTACTCCTTGTCAATGACGCTTCGGATGCGGGTTATCTCTTCTTCCGTCAAATCCTTCATCCTTATTTCTTCACCCACCTCAGCTTTTTTGAGAATCGCATGCGATGATGTCCTTCCCACCCCATATATATAAGTCAAAGCGATCCAAGCCGGTTTCTCTTTTGGAATATCAATACCTGCTATTCGTGCCACTGTTTCTCCTTTATCCTTGTCGCTGCTTGTGTTTTGGATTTTCGCAAATCACCCGCACAACACCGCGGCGGCGAATCACTTTACATTTCATGCAAATCGGTTTGACTGAGCTTCTTACTTTCATGGTTCTTTCCTCTTATTTATATCGATAGGTAATTCGGCCACGTGTCAGATCATAAGGTGAGAGTTGAACTTTCACCTTATCTCCCGATAAAATTCGAATAAAATGCATTCGCATCTTCCCCGAAATATGAGCTAACACCTTATGCCCGTTATCTAACTCGACTCTAAACATTGCGTTAGGCAACGGCTCTAATATTGTGCCCTCTACCTCTATGGATTCTTCTTTAGACATCTATAATTCCGCAAACATCAGAAAAAATTTCTTCCACTGAGCCCTTTGCTTCGACCATTTTAAAATTCCCCTGTTTTTTATAAAATTCTTTTAGAGGAGCGGTAGACTCCATATAAACTTTTAATCTTTCGCGAATCGTTTCTCTATTATCGTCTGGCCGTTGCTCCAGCCCCCCCCCGCAACTATCACAAACTCTAGGAACCTTTGGAGGGCGAGATAATAAATGAAACATGGCACCACATTCCGCACAAGTGCTTCTTCCAGTTAACCGGTTGACTACTTCCTCGGCATTTACTTCCAAGTCGATCACACAATCTATTTCCAGATTCATCTCAATCAGGGTTTCCGAAAGCTTTTCAGCTTGAGCAATATTCCGGGGAAAACCATCCAGAATGAAGCCGGCTTCACAATCCGCTTGTTTGATACGCTCTTTAATCAGGTCAATAACTATTTCGTCAGAAACTAACTGCCCCGCATCCATAATTATTTTTACACGAGCACCCATATCGCTATTATCTTTTACCGCTTGCCTCAAAATATCGCCAGTGGATATTTGTGGAATTTGAAATTTATCTTTCAGCATTTTTGCCTGAGTACCTTTGCCGGCACCAGGTGGCCCTAAAAGAATCAATCTCATCAATCAGCCTCTTCGGCTTTTCAAACGACCCTTTTTCACAAAACCATCATAATTTCTCATAACCAGATGGGACTCAATTTGCTGCATAGTATCCAAAGAGACACCCACCACGATCAACAAGCTTGTTCCACCAAAGTAAAATGGGATATTGAAGTACTTTATCAAATAATCCGGCAATATACAGACTAAAGACAAATATATTCCACCATAAAAAGTAAGTCTTGAGAGAATCGTATCAATATATTCTGACGTTTTTTTTCCTGGTCGAATTCCAGGCACATAACCGCCGTGCTTTTTCATATTGTCAGCAACATCGACGGGGTTAAAAATAACCGCCGTATAAAAATAACAAAAGAAAAAAATTGCACCGACAAAAATCATACTATAAACAATCGTCCCCGGTGTCAGCATAGCCGAAACCGTCTGCATCCAAGGATGACTTATAAACTGTGCTATTGTTGCCGGAAACATGATGATCGAAGAAGCAAAAATTGGCGGGATAACCCCCGATGTGTTTACTTTCAAAGGCAAATGTGTAGATTGTCCGCCCATCATCTTTCGACCCACCACTCGCTTGGCATACTGGATCGGTATCCGTCGCTGCCCTCCTTCCGTGAATACAATGGCTCCTACCACCACGATCATAACTATAAGAAGGACAAACATAACAAGTACAGACATTTCACCTGTACCCATCAAATCCAACGATTGAAATATTGCCGCTGGTGTTCCTGCAACAATACCCGAAAAAATAATCAGGGAAATTCCATTACCAATTCCCCGCTCCGTGATCTGCTCCCCCAACCACATTAGAAAGGATGTTCCGGCTGTCAAAGTAAGAACCGTCATCAACCTAAATGACCAGCCTGGTTCCGGTACTATGGGGATACCACCTGGACTCCTCATGGCCTCCAAACCCACTGCGATTCCTGACCCCTGAATCGTACTCAACAATACCGTTCCATAACGTGTGTACTGGGTTATTTTTTTTTGCCCTGCCTCGCCTTCTTTTTTCAACCTAGCTAAGTAAGGCGAAACAATCGTCATCAGTTGTAAAATAATAGATGCGCTAATATAAGGCATAATGCCCAAAGCAAAAATGGTTAATCGGCTTAAAGCTCCACCGGAGAACATATCAAAAAAACCAAGAATAGTTCCCTGCGCCCGGGCAAATAACTCCGCCAATGCCACAGAGTTGATTCCCGGAGTTGGGATATGCGCCCCAATCCGATAAACCACTAAAAGCGCTAACGTAAAAAGAATTTTCTTTTTAAGTTCAGGAATCCTAAATATATTGCCGAAGCTTTCTGCTGCCATTTATAGTTTTACAACCTTTCCCCCGGATTTCTCAATTTTAGCTTGAGCTGATCCGCTGAACTTATGTGCATGCACATTGAGTGATTCTTTCAATTCGCCATTACCAAGAATTTTTACGGCTCCAATTTTTTTTATCAATCCCCTCTCCTTCATTACTTCAGGAGTAATAGGATCAATACCGGCGAATCGATTCAACTGATCGACATTCACGAGTTCATAGTATATTTTGAAAATATTCGTAAAACCACGCTTAGGCAACCTTCGGTGAAGTGGCATCTGTCCTCCCTCAAACCAAGGGCGAACTCCTCCTCCCGAGCGACTGTTCTGACCTTTCTGGCCCTTGCCAGAAGTCTTACCAGTACCTGAGCCAATTCCACGACCCACACGCTTTCGATTTTTCCTACCGCCAGCGATGCCTTTTAAATTAGATAATTGCAACATTCTTTTTCCTCGATCAACCTACTTGTTTTCCTCTCGCTCGAGCACAATCTTTTGCACTGCGGAGGTCCATTAATCCTTGAATCGTAGCTTTAACAACATTGTGCGGATTATTTGTTCGTAGACATTTCGTTAGAATATCGCGAACACCTGCCGCCTCCAATACAGCGCGTACTGCTCCGCCTGCAATCAGTCCAGTTCCCCGCGATGCCGGTTTCAACATCACTCTTCCCGCCCCATAAGCACCAATCACTGCATGCGGAATGGAAGAGCCTTCTAGGCTGATATCGACCAAATTTTTCTTGGCCTTCTCAACCCCTTTTCGAATGGCTTCAGGTACCTCATTGGCTTTACCCAATCCCCAACCCACCTTACCATCACGATTACCGACCACGACCAATGCACTGAAGCTGAACCGGCGACCACCTTTTACAACCTTGGCTACACGGTTGATCTTGACCACTTTATCAACAAAATCTGTTGGGTTTTCCGGTTGCTTCTGTCGCAAGCCTTCCTCCTACTTTTTTAGAGTATCTCTAATGATCCGATAATTCTGGAAGTTCCAAGAGATTCTTTTGGATTAAAATTTAATTCCTTTTTCTCGTACCGCATCGGCAAGAGCTTTGACTCGTCCTGAATAATGAAAACCGTTTCTATCGCAATAAATTTCTTTAATACCTTTTGCAGCGGCCTGCTCACCAATCATAGCTCCTACCAAAGCCGCAGCCTTCAAGTTACCGCCAGATTTCATTTGCTCCTTGAATCCCTTCGTCATAGACGAACCGGAAACCAGAGTTTTACCTTCTTTATCATCTACGATCTGCGCATAAATATGCTTGCTACTGCGAAATACAGTCAATCTAGGTCTGCTATTTTGCCGCTGCACCTTCAATTTGACTCTTTTCTTCCTAGCTAATCGTAGTCGTTCACGTTCTGTAGTTTTCATTTTACGATCCTTTTCCTACCGCAGCCTTACCGGCTTTGCGTTTAATCTTCTCTGTTGAGTACATAACACCTTTGCCCTTATAAGGTTCTGGTGGGCGAAAACTACGAATCTCAGCTGCCGTTTGCCCCACCACTTCTTTATTAGAACCCTTAATAACAATGGTGTTTTTTTTATTATCTACTTCAAATTCGATTCCCTTCGGAGCCGGGTAATCAATAGGATGCGAATGCCCCAAGTTAAGCACAAGGTCCTTACCCTTCAAAGCGACTTTGTAGCCAACTCCTACAATATTAAGCTGTTTGGAATAACCATCAGTTACTCCCAACACCATATTACTGATCAAGGTTCGCGTGAGACCATGAAGAGAGCGATCCAACCTGTCATCGCTTGGACGTGTTACCGTCACCTCATTATTCTTAATCTCAATCTTCATATTTGGATGTAGATCGCGACATAACTGACCCTTCGGCCCTTTAACGTCAACCTTTGTGCCGCTAATTTTAAACTCCACCCCTGAGGGTACTGGAATTGGTTTTCTTCCTATACGAGACATTTCTTATTTTTTCCGTAACTCCCGGAAATCAATCCGGGCATTAATGACTTTCCATTTATTGGAAAATTAAATTTTTACCAGATGTGCCCGAGGACTTCCCCGCCAACACCTTTTTCCCGACATTGCTCGTCAGTGAAAACACCCGATGACGTCGAAACAATCGCCACGCCTAATCCGTTCAAAACTTTAGGAATGGTATCGCGGTTCACATAGTGCCTTCGCCCCGGCTTACTGATCCTTCTAATACCACGTATAACAGGCTCTTCATTATAATATTTCAAATAAACACGGAGAACTCCTTGCTTACCATCCTCGTAAAGGCGGAAATTCTTGATATAACCTTCATCCCTCAAAATTTCCACAATCCGGCTTTTCATTTTAGAGCCAGGAATATCCACTCGCGGGTGTCGCACCATCTGCCCGTTTCGGATACGGGTGAATAAATCGGCTATAGGATCGGTCATCATATTACAAGGATACTCCAAAAAAAATTAACTTATCAACCCCACCGAAAGGAGGAAGGGTAAAAAAAAAATCTTAAAAATACCGCGATTAGAAAAAATCTAATCACCAGAATCTGTTACCAGCTGGACTTTGTTACACCTGGAATTTCACCCCGCAATGCTCTCTCACGAAAACATATGCGACACATTCCAAATTTTCTCAGAAAAGCCCGTGGTCGCCCGCAGATATTACAACGACTATATCCGCGTACTGTAAATTTTGGTACTCTTTTTTGCTTTGCTACTAATGATTTTCTTGCCATACCTTACTTTCTTAGGGGAAGCCCCATATGAGTCAGCAAACATCTACCCTGTTCGTCATCTTTAGCAGAGGTTGTGATTGTAATATTCATTCCCTTGACCTTCTCAATCTTATCGAAATCAATTTCGGGAAAGATCAACTGCTCTTTAAGCCCAATTGTATAATTACCACGTCCATCAAATGCTTTCGGCGGTAATCCTTTAAAATCACGCACCCTAGGAAGTGAAAAACAAACTAGCCTCTCCCAGAATTCATACATCCGGTTACCGCGCATGGTCACCTTCACACCAATCGGAACCCCTTCTCTCAACTTAAAATTGGAGATGGATTTTTTAGCCTTGGTTATCACAGGCATTTGACCCGTAATAATCTTCAATTGCTCTACTCCAGACTCTATCAGTTTGGAGTTTTGCAACGCTTCACCCAGACCCATGTTAATCGTGATCTTTTCAATCTTGGGAATTTCCATCACATTCGCTAAACCAAGATCTTTTTGGATTGCTGCTTTATGCTTTTCGTTATAAATTTTCTTAAAATTGGGCATTTTTATACCTTATCCAACACATCGCCGGTCTTTGAACAAACGCGAACCCGCTTGCCATCGGCCAGTTTTTTTAATTTTGTCCGAACACCTTTTCCAACTTTGTCACTCACAAGCAAAACATTAGAAATATGAATCGTCCCCTCTTTTTCCACTATAGCGGATTGTTTGGATTTTCCATCGCCCTTTGTATGACGCTTGACCATATTCAACTTCTCTACAGACAGCCGTTCACGCGCAGGAAATATTGCCAGAATCTTTCCCTTTTTTCCTTTTTCTTTTCCGGCTATAACCTGAACGATATCGTCTTTTTTCAGATGTAACTTATAAGATGCATTTTTCATTACAGCACCTCAGGAGCAAGCGATAGGATTTTCATATATTTCTTAGCACGCAATTCCCTACCAACAGGCCCAAAAATACGTGTGCCGACCGGGTCTTTTCCATCGCCAATTAGAACTGCCGCATTACTATCAAACTTGATATAGGTTCCATTAGATCTACGAATTTCTTTACGGGTGCGAACCACTACTGCTTTTTTTACTTCACCCTTCTTTAAGGTACTTTGAGGGTCTACTTCCTTAACTGCAACAACGATCACATCACCAATCCGCGCATAGCGGCGGCGGGAACCACCCAACACCTTAATACACTGAACTACTTTTGCTCCAGAATTATCTGCAACATCTAAAACGGTTCTTAATTGAATCATGACGCTTTACCTTCTTCTACTACTCCTTTTTTAATAATCTCCAGCAAACGCCAACGCTTGGTTTTACTCAACGGCCGCGTTTCGCCAATGCTGACAAAGTCTCCAGGGTTGCATTCATTTTCCTCATCATGAGCTTTGTACTTACTAGTGCTCTTAACCACCTTCTTGAATTTTGGGTGGGCAAATTTGCGCTCCACCTGCACAACCACGGTCTTGTTCATCTTGTTACTGACAACCAAGCCTTGCAGATCTTTTCTTTTTGTAGTCTTTTCCAAAGGAATTTCCTATTCAGTTAATTATCAGGCGACAAGTCTCGACCCTAATTACGTTATTTTTTTTCTTCGCTTGCTTCTTTTACAGGTTGCGGTGAATCACCCATCGCTTCCTGCTGTATGGTTTTAATTCTTGCGACATCCCTACGAAGACTTTTCAAGCGGCTTGGGTTTTCAATTTTCCCCGTCGCCAATTGAAACCTAAGGTTGAAAATTTCCTGCCCCAAGTCCGTTACCTTATTCTGCCGCTCTTTCTCCGAAAGATCTCTAATCTCTTGTGCTTTCATTACCTATTTTCCGTTCAATTATTTCGCAACAAATCGAGTTGCCACCGACAGCTTATGAGCCGCAAGACGAAATGCCTCTTTCGCAATCGGCTCAGAGACACCTTCCATCTCATAGAGCATACGCCCAGGCTTAACTACTGCAACCCAAAACTCCGGATTACCCTTACCCTTACCCATTCTTGTTTCCAACGGCTTCTTCGAAACCGGCTTGTCTGGGAAAATTCTAAGCCAGATTTTTCCACCACGCTTAACATGCCTTGTCATTGCAATTCGAGCTGCTTCAATCTGCCGATTGGTGATGCGCCCGCATTCCAAAGCCTGCAAACCAAAGGTACCAAAACTCAGAGCGCCTCCACGGTATGCTGTTCCTCGCATTCTGCCTTTGTGGCGTTTTCTATATTTAACCCTTTTGGGCATCAACATGATGCATTATCTCCAAATAAACGTTTTACTCTTGTTCTTATTTTTTACCTGCATGTCCTGCAGAAGCAGGTCGGCCCGATGAAACAGGTCGCGATCCAAAGCCTTCTGGCTTTTCAATTTTTTTATCCGGGAGTATTTCCCCCTTATAAACCCAAACTTTCACACCAATAATCCCATAAGTGGTATGAGAGGAAGCTGTTCCATAATCGATATCAGCCCTAAGAGTATGCAGAGGCACTCGACCTTCTCGGTACCATTCGCTACGGGCAATCTCAGCTCCACCCAATCTCCCGGAAACTCGTACCTTAATTCCCTTAGCACCGAACCTAAGCGCCGAAACAACACTCTTTTTCATGGCGCGGCGAAAAGAAACCCGTTTCTCCAATTGAAGAGCAATATTTTGACCTATCAAAGTTGCATCCAATTCCGCTCGACGCACTTCTTTGATATTTAGATTGACCTGCTTACCATTCATAGCCTTCTGCAGTTCTGCTTTCAGGCGATCAACTTCCAGGCCTTTTTTACCAATAATGATTCCAGGACGCGCCGTGTGGATATTGATCCGCACTCGGTTCGCAGATCTCTCGATTTCCACCTTGGAAATTCCAGCATGCGCCAATGTTTTGAAAATATATTGCCTAAGACCGATGTCTTCCACTAACTGCGCAGAATAGTCTTTACGCGCGTACCAATTAGAAATCCATGTCTTATTGAATCCCAAACGAAACCCATAGGGATGAACTTTTTGACCCACTTTTTTCTCCTTAAGATTCTTTTTCTTCTAACACTAAAGTAATGTGGCTGGTCTTTTTTTGAATCATTGTAGATGTACCCCGGGCACGCGGCATATTGCGCTTCCAAGTAACTCCTTCATCGACCCTCACATTCTTCACAATCAAGTCTTCTACGTCGAGAACTTTATGGTTCTCTTCTGCGTTGGCAATAGCAGATTTTAACAACTTTTGAAATACATCTGCCGCTCTTTTACGTGTGAACTGTAAAATATTAATGGCATCAGTAACATTTTTTCCGCGAATCAAATCTGCAACCAACCTCGCCTTACGAGGTGCTGTTCGCGTATGCCTGAGCAGGGCTTTTACTTCCATGATTTTTCAGTCTCTCTAATTCACAAGCGAGGCTATTACCCCTCAAAACCTGCGATAAATTTCATTTCACTAGGACAACCCTAGCTTACTTGGTTACTGCTTTTTTGGTTTTTCCCCCGTGCGACCTGAAGGTCCGCGTAGGAGAAAACTCACCCAACTTATGCCCAACCATATTTTCCGTTACAAATACCGGAAAAAACTTTTTCCCATTGTAAACAGATATAGTATGCCCAACAAAATCTGGCGTGATAGTGGAGCGACGCGACCACGTTTTGAAAATCTTCTTTTCATTCTTGCGGTTCATCTCCTCAATTCGATCCATCAAATGCGAATCAACAAACGGACCTTTTTTTAGCGATCGTGCCATTCCTAACCCTCAAAATTCGACAAGTTTATCATCTTCCCTAAGACTGCAAGCTTACCTTCTCTTCTTGCGGCTGAGAATAAATTTGTTCGATGGTTTACTAACTTTTCTTGTTTTTAATCCTTTAGCGCTTTGACCCCAAGGGCTACAAGGGTGACGTCCGCCCGAAGACCGACCTTCACCACCACCCATAGGATGATCCACAGGGTTCATCGCTACAGCACGTACTCGCGGTCGACGACCCATCCAACGTACCCGCCCGGCTTTACCGATGGACACCTTTTCATGATCCGAATTACCCACAACACCTATCGTTGCACGACAATTCTTATGAATCAACCGGACTTCGCCTGATTTTAATTTCAGAGTGACATACTCCCCCTCTTTTGCCATCAACTGAACACCGCCACCAGCACTACGCGAGATTTGAGCACCTTTTCCCGGTCGCATCTCTATATTATGAATCAGCGTTCCATCAGGGATATCTTTTAGCGGTAAGCAATTACCGTTTTTAATCTCAACACCTTCACCAGACATCAAAACATCACCTACGCTCAACTTTGCAGGAGCAATGATGTAACGTTTTTCACCATCCGAGTAAACCAGCAAAGCAATGCGGGCCGATCGATTAGGGTCATACTCTATCCCAACAACTTTCGCACCAATGCCATCCTTGTTACGCTTAAAATCAATAACTCGATATTGTATGCGATGTCCACCTCCACGCCGCTTACTTGTTATTCGGCCGTGATTATTGCGCCCTCCCGATCTCGAAATGGAGACAAGAAGACTTTTTTCCGGCTCTGACTTTGTTATCTCATCAAATCCGGAAATGGTCATAGACCGAACACCCGGAGATCGAGGCTTTAGCTTCCTGATAGGCATTAACCCTTAAACTCCCTCAAATATTTCAATTTTATCGCCTTCTTTCAACTGCACCATTGCCTTTTTCCAAGACTTTGTCTGCCCCATCGCCTTACCAAACCTTTTGCGCTTACCACGAACGACCTGGGTATTTACCTGTAAGACAGTGACGCTGAATATTTTTTGCACTGCATCGCGAATTTCAATCTTATTAGCATCCAGATGAACTTTAAAAGTCACCCGATTTCCCTCGCTCAACATAACTGTACCTTTTTCTGTCACCAATGGCTTTTTAACAATTTTATACATATCCATTAGCTCAATCTCTCCTCAATTTTTTGTAACGCATCCTTAGTGCAAACAATTTTCTCATGCCTCAAAAGATCGAATACATTCAACCCCTCAACTAACAAAACATTAGTGTCCGGCAAATTACGCACCGCCAACTGAAAATTTTGATTTTTTTCAGAGATAATGAATAATGTTTTATCAGGAAGACTTAATTTTTGCAGAATAGCCGCCGCATCTTTTGTTTTCGGGTGCTCCAAAACTATAGAATCTACAACAGAGAAGTTTTGACTTGCAAATCTTTCAGTAAAAACAGACTTCAAAGCAATTTTTTTGGACTTCTTAGAGAGAGTGAACGCATAGCTTTTTGGGCTAGGACCAAATACCGTCAGCCCCCCACGCCAGATTGGCGAACGTGTGTTACCTGCCCGAGCACGACCCGTACCTTTTTGCTTCCAAGGTTTCTTGTTACTACCATGAAGGTCGCCCTTACTCTGCTTAGTCGCCGCATTCCCACCACGCCGTGTCGCCAATTGCATGGTCACATAACGCTGAACAAGTTCGGCGTTAACGTTAGCAGCGAACACCTCGGCAGACGCCTCGACAGTTCCCACTTTTTTATTCTCTATATCAATCACATCTAAATCAGGCATGAAAAAAGTTTATCCCTTACGATTAAAAATTCTAAGCAATCCGCCATTCGCTCCAGGCACACAGCCCTTGAGAAGCAGCACATTATTCTCAACATCCACCCGCATAACCTTCAGGTTTTTGAGATGTACCGCTTTACCGCCCATACGCCCAGGCATTCCCGTCCCCTTAAAAACTCGGCCAGGATAAGTGTGCATACCGATCGAACCCGTACCACGATAACTCTCATGATGACCATGTGAAGCTGGCGCGCCGGCGTAGTTGAAACGCCGGAACACCCCGGAGAAACCACGACCCTTAGTCACACCAACAACTTGAACCACATCGCCTTCACTAAAAACATCTACATTTATAGGCTTTCCAATTGCATCATCATCGATATCCTGATCGCGAAACTCCTTAAGAATTTTCGCTGGCTCGACTTTGTGCTTGTCGTAGAACCCTTGTAAAGGCTTGTTGGTGTGCTTTGCTTTTCTATCCCCATAAGCCAGCATAACAGCATTATACCCATCTTTTTCAGCAGTTCTTTTTAAAACGGGGACACATCGCTCAACATGTACCACGGTCACAGGCACACAATCGCCCTTATCCGTAAACACCTGGGTCATACCTATTTTTTTTCCTAGCAACGCGCTCATCGCAATTCCATATTAAAGCTTGATTTCAATATCCACACCGCCGGAGAGGTCCAGCTTCATCAACGCATCCACGGTCTGCGGGGTGGGTTCAAGAATTTCTATTATTCGCTTGTGAGTACGAATCTCAAACTGCTCACGAGATTTCTTATCCACATGCGGTGATCTTAAAACTGTCCATCGATTTCTTACCGTAGGTAGAGGAATGGGCCCAACCACTTTTGCTCCTGTGCGCTTTGTGGTTTCGACTATTTCCGCTACCGACCAGTCTAACAATTTATGGTCGTAGGCCTTAAGCTTAATGCGTATTTTTTGATCGCTCATTATTCTATAATCTCACCAACAACTCCGGCTCCCACCGTACGACCACCTTCACGGATAGCGAATTTAAGACCCTTATCCATAGCAACAGCGGTAATAAGCGTTATCTCCATCGCAACATTATCCCCAGGCATCACCATTTCAACACCCGTCGGTAACGTCGCTACACCTGTCACATCCGTCGTCCTAAAATAAAACTGCGGACGATATCCATTAAAAAAAGGTGTATGCCTTCCACCCTCTTCTTTAGTCAGGATATAAACTTCAGCTTTGAATTTTGTATGTGGCGTGATTGATCCAGGCTTAGAAAGAACCTGACCGCGCTCGATTTCCTCACGCTTGGTTCCACGAAGCAGAATTCCCACATTTTCTCCTGCACGCCCCTCATCGAGAAGCTTACGGAACATCTCAACACCAGTACACGTGGTCTTCATTGTATCCTTAAACCCTACAATCTCAATTTCTTCACCAACTTTGACAATCCCTTGCTCAATACGGCCAGTCGCAACCGTTCCACGCCCTGAAATACTAAAAATATCTTCTATTGGCATCAAAAATGGCTTGTCAACAGGACGATCTGGAACCGGAAAATACGTATCAAGCGCTTCCATTAATTCCCAGATACACTTGCTTTTTTCTTCATCCTCGGGATTCTCCAATGCTTGTAGAGCACTTCCGCGTATGACAGGAACATCATCGCCAGGATAATCATACTTACACAGCAACTCACGCACTTCCATCTCAACCAAATCAAGCAGCTCAGGATCATCAACCATGTCACATTTATTCATAAACACACAGAGTTTAGGCACGCCAACCTGACGGGCCAAAAGAATGTGCTCACGAGTCTGCGGCATAGGACCATCGTTAGCCGAAATCACCAGAACCCCTCCATCCATTTGGGCTGCACCGGTGATCATATTCTTAACATAATCAGCATGACCAGGACAGTCAACATGAGCGTAATGTCTGGCTTCAGTATTGTATTCAATATGAGAGATAGCTATGGTGATTCCCCGCTCTTTCTCTTCAGGAGCCTTATCAATCTGATCAAAGGCGACTGTCTCAGCCAATCCTTTTTTAGATAGAACCTCTGAAATCGCCGCAGTAAGAGTCGTCTTACCATGATCAACGTGACCAATCGTTCCAACGTTCAAATGCGGTTTATCGCGTATAAATTTTTCTTTAGCCATGCCTATTCACTCCAATAATATGTATTATTTATTTATTTAACTGCTAATTTATTTATTTAACTGCCGCCTTCGCACTGGAACCCGTAGACTTAGCAATCAGCTCTTCAGCAACTGAAGCTGGAACAGCGTCATACTTAGAAAACTCCATCGAGTAACTGGCTCTCCCCTGTGTCGCCGATCGAAGATCAGTTGAATAACCAAACATTCCTGACAAAGGCACTTCCGATCGAATTACTTTCGCCCCTGCACGATCAGCGAGATCTTTGATTTTACCCCGTTTAGAGTTGAGCTTACCAATCACATCCCCCATAAATTCCTCAGGCGTGACCACTTCCACATCCATTACCGGCTCCAACAATTGCGGCGACGCTTTTTTACAAGCCTCCTGAAACGCCATAGAAGCACAAATCTTAAAAGCCATCTCAGACGAATCTACATCATGATAAGATCCGTCTAGTAAAGTCACAGAAATATCTACCGCCGGATACCCACAAAGTATTCCTCGAGCCATCGACTCAACAACACCCTTTTGCACCGCCGGGATAAACTCCCTAGGGATAGAACCGCCAACAATTTTATTAACAAATTCGAATCCAGATCCTGCCTCTCTCGGCTCAACCTTGATAACCACATGACCATACTGACCGCGACCACCCGATTGCTTGATATATTTGTTTTCGTGCTCAATACCCTTAGTAATCGTCTCTTTGAACGCAACCTGAGGCTTCGACACATCCACATCGAGCGAGAACTCGCGACGCATTCGATCGACAAGAATTTCAAGATGCAACTCACCCATTCCAGAAATAACTGTTTGATTCGTATCCGGATCAACACGAACTCGAAACGTTGGATCCTCCTGCAGAAGTTTTACCAAACAATCTGAAAGCTTATCCTGCTCAGCCTTGGTTTTTGGCTCAATCGCTACCGAAATAACCGGCTCCGGAAAGGTGATTGATTCTAAAATAATTGGATAATCTCTATCGCAAAGCGTGTCACCCGTGTATGTCTTTTTCAATCCGATTACGGCGGCAATGTCACCGGCACGCACCAAATCGACCTCTTCACGCTTGTTAGCATGCATTCTTAAAATTCGCCCGACACGCTCTTTTGAATTTTTTGTTGAATTATATACGTAGGACCCACTGATTAATTCACCTGAATAAACCCTTACGAACGCCAATTGACCAACAAAAGGGTCTGTCATAATTTTGAATGCCAATGCAGAAAAATGATCACCAGCATCCAGCTTTCTTTTTTCTTCCTCTTGAGTATCAGGGTTGGTTCCGGTGATGGTTTTTAATTCTTGAGGGGATGGGAGATATGCGACAACCGCATCAAGTAGTTGCTGGACCCCCTTATTCTTAAAGGCAGCACCACACAATATAGGAGTGAACCGCGAATCAAGCGTTCCCACTCTCAACGCCAAACGAATGTCCTCTAAGGCCACTTCGTCGCCAGCCAGAAATTTCTCCATGATACTGTCATCCACATCCGAAATGGATTCGATCAGCATTTCTCGATATTCCTCGGCCTGATCCTTATACTCAGCCGGAATATCTACCACATCATAGGTTTCGCCCTTATTCTTCTCATCCGAATAAACATGCGCCTTCATTTCAACTAGGTCTATGACGCCGATGAAATCAGCTTCAGCCCCCAATGGAAGCTGGATCGGCACCGGCTTCGCATTTAACTTATCCTTCATCTGCTGAATACAACCTAAAAAGTTTGCTCCCGCACGGTCCATCTTATTCACAAAACATATTCGCGGTACATTATATTTACTCGCCTGACGCCAAACAGTTTCAGACTGTGGCTCAACTCCACTGACCGCATCAAAGACACCAACAGCACCATCAAGCACCCGCAACGACCGTTCAACCTCAGCAGTAAAATCCACATGACCAGGCGTATCAATAATATTGATCTGATGATCCAACCAAAAACAGGTAGTCGCCGCAGACGTGATAGTAATGCCTCTCTCCTGCTCTTGCTCCATCCAGTCCATTGTGGCGTTACCGTCATGCACCTCACCGATTTTATGACTCTTACCAGTATAATACAGAACCCTCTCGGTCGTCGTGGTTTTGCCCGCGTCTATATGCGCAATGATTCCTATATTGCGAGTCTTTTCAAGTCCGATTTGCTTACTCATTTTTTAGCTTATAGCTCCGATTACCATCGATAATGAGCAAAAGCTTTATTCGCCTCTGCCATACGATGAACTTCTTCTTTTTTCTTAACCGCCCCACCCGCATTATTAAAGGCATCCATGAGCTCGCCGGTCAATTTTTCAGCCATAGTGCGACCAGGTCGCGAACGAGCATTCTGAATCACCCAGCGCATACTAAGAGCCTGCCTTCGACTTTCCCTTACCTCAACCGGAACCTGATAGGTCGCACCACCAACACGACGGGACCGCACCTCCAGTAAAGGCGCGGCATTTTCTATTGCCTTGCGAAATACACGCAACGGCTCTTCTTTTCCTTTTTCCTCGATACTATCAAGGGCCGTATAAAAGATAGTTTCCGCTATGCCCTTTTTCCCTTTATTCAAAATACAATTGATAAAACGTGCCACCAATATATCGTTGAATTTAGGATCAGGAATGATCTTGCGTTTCTGAGCCACTCTTCGTCTTGCCATAGTTTTCTACTTTATTTTTTTAGGCCTCTTGGCCCCGTATTTTGAACGGCTCTGCATACGCCCCTCAACACCCAATGTGTCGAGACTGCCGCGAACCACGTGATACCGGACACCTGGCAAATCTTTGATTCGCCCTCCCCGGATCATTACTATTGAATGCTCCTGTAAATTATGACCAACCCCTGGAATATAAGTCGTAACTTCCATACCGTTAGTCAAACGCACACGAGCTACCTTTCGAAGCGCCGAATTCGGCTTTTTAGGCGTTGACGTATAAACTCTTACACAAACCCCGCGTTTCTGCGGACAGGATTTCAGCGCTGGGCTGTCACTTTTCTGTACCGGTTTTTTTCTACCGGATTTCACTAATTGATTGATTGTTGGCAAAAAATAATCCTCCCACAATTAATAAACCACTCACGGGCTATTATATAAACTGGATATACACCCAATTTTGTTAAAAAAACAAAGGGTTAAATCAGATAAAATAGGGCGTGAAAAAGTTGTAATTGTACCACTGAAAACTCCGGAGTCAAGACAAAAACGGGCTTCGATAGAAATTTATTCTGCAACCACTGCAGCTTCTTCCACCCTCGGCTCTTCTCTCTCTATTTCTGGTTCTTCAATGCGTATTCCACTATAATGCCGGCATCCCGTTCCTGCCGGAATCAGCCGACCCATGGTTACATTTTCTTTTAATCCAACTAAATTATCTCGTTTACCGCTGACACTCACCTCTGTCAACACACGAGTTGTCTCCTGAAATGATGCTGCCGAGATAAAACTTTCTGTGCTCAACGATGATTTGGTAATTCCTAAGAGTACCGCTCCACCCTTAGCTGGTTTTTTCTTATTCTTTATCGCTACCTGATTGGCAGCGTTGAATACTTTCTTAGTGACTTGTTCACCGAGCAAAAATTCTGTACCTCCCGAATCTTCTATGATCAAGTGACGCAACATTTGCCGGACGATGACCTCAATATGCTTATCGTTAATGGTCACTCCCTGCAGTCGATATACTTCCTGCACTTCATTTACCAAATATTTTCGAAGCTCATCTTCACCAAGAACTCGCAAAATGTCATGTGGGTTAGATGCACCATCCATCAACGCTTCACCGGCTACAACTTCATCGCCCTCATGAACATTGATATGCTTACCACGCGGGATCAGGTATTCGCATTCATCGCCTGACTCACTTTCCACGATTACCTTGCGCATACCTTTTACGAATCCACCAAATTTTACCTTACCTGTAATCTCTGTTATAGTTGCTTGCTCATGCGGCTTTCTTGCCTCAAAAAGCTCCGCAACCCTTGGCAGCCCACCCGTAATATCTTTGGTTTTTGCAGACTCACGCGGAATCTTAACAATTAAGTCACCGGCATTCACCTGCTCCCCCTCACTAACATTGATATTTGCGCCAGCAGGAAGAATATAGCGTCGAATTGTTTCACCCGCTTTATCTTTAAGTGATATTCGTGGCTGTCTCTTTTCATCACGGTGACTGATAATTACTTTAGTAGAAAGACCTGTTATTTCATCGAAGTCTTCTTTCATCGTCACACCCTCGACGATGTCACCGAAAGCAATCGTACCTTGCACCTCAGTAAGAATAGCATTTGTGTAAGGATCCCACTCAATTAAGGTTTGACCTTCCTGAACTTCTTGGCCATCGATTACTTTGAGTTTCGCAGCATACACAACCGAGTAACGCTCTTTCTCACGTCCGGTATCATCCAACACTACCAGGCTTCCGTTTCGATTCATTACGATGTTTTCGCCAGCCTGATTTTTAATAGTGCGGAGACCCATATATTTAACTGTACCACCACGTTTGGTTTTCAACGTTGTTTGCTCTACAACCCTACTCGCCGTTCCACCAATATGGAAAGTTCGCATGGTCAACTGTGTACCTGGCTCACCAATGGACTGCGCCGCAATAACCCCAACCGGCTCACCCACTTCAACCCATTTCAGAGTTGCCATGTTGCGTCCGTAACATTTAATACAAACCCCCTCTTTGGACTCACAAGTCAGACAAGAGCGCATTTTAACTTTTTCAATGCCCGCGTTTTCAATAGCCGTAACCGCGTCTTCTTCAATGAGACTGTCGGCTTCCGCCAAAACATCGCCCGTAAAAGGATCAACAACATCTTCAAGAACCGTTCGCCCCAGAATTCTCTCACCCAAAGGCTGAATGATTTCACCAGCTTCAACGAGGGATATTGCATCAATTCCTTTTAAAGTTCCACAATCATCTTCCTGAACAATCATATCCTGCGCAACATCGACCAGTCGACGCGTCAGGTAACCGGAGTTCGCTGTTTTGAGCGCGGTATCAGCCAGCCCTTTTCTTGCACCATGCGTTGAGATGAAGTACTGAATTACCGACAGGCCTTCGCGAAAATTTGCGGTAATAGGGGTTTCAATAATTTCCCCCGATGGCTTGGCCATCAACCCCCGCATACCCGCCAACTGCCTTAGCTGCTGCGCACTTCCTCTTGCGCCTGAGTCAGCCATGATAAAAATCGAATTAAAATCCTTATTCGTTTTTCCACGGACCGTTTCCTCGTCTTCATCTTCAAGCTCTTTAAACATTTCTTCAGAAACTTTTTCCGTAACATGCGCCCAAATATCGATTACCTTGTTGTACCGCTCACCGTTAGTGATAAGCCCATCACGATACTGCTTATGAACCTTAAGAACTTCTTCGTTGGCCTTATCCACCAGTTTAACTTTGGTTTTTGGTATCTTCATTTGATCGATAGAGATGGTTAAACCAGCTTCAGTTGCATACCTGAACCCAAGGTCTTTTACGTCATCAAGCAACGTCACCGTTTTCTCTCGACCCACCTGCAAAAAAGCCTGAAATATAAGCTCGGAAAGCGACTTCTTATCCATCAACCGATTCACCCACTCATAGGGCAATCCAGCAGGAAGCACTTCACCCAAAAGAATTCGACCCGTCGTGGTTTGTGTCAGAACATTCTCGATACGTACCATGATTAATGCCTGTAAGTCGAGCTCATCGGCGTTATACGCAGCGATCACTTCTTTTTGATCTGAGAAAACCTTGCCGCCACCCTTCACATCGCCGCGAATTTTTGTCATGTAATAACAACCTAGAACAATATCCTGAGTAGGTACAGCTATAGGTCTACCATTAGCTGGAGACAAAACGTTGTTAGAAGACATCATCAACAACTTACATTCCGTTCTGGCTTCCATAGAAAGAGGAACGTGAACCGCCATCTGATCACCGTCGAAATCGGCATTAAAAGCGGTACAAACCATAGGGTGAACCTCAATCGCTTTTCCTTCTATCAGTAACGGCTCAAAAGCCTGGATACCTAGTCGATGCAGAGTTGGCGCTCGATTGAGAAGTACAGGATGGTTTTTAACTACCTCCTCAAGAACTTCCCACACTTCGGAACGTTCCTGCTCAACCATTTTCTTTGCCGTTTTTATTGTAGTTGCATAGCCTTTTTCTTCCAGCCGATTAAACACAAAAGGCTTGAACAATTCCAAGGCCATTTTTTTCGGCAAACCGCATTGGTGAAACTTCAAGTACGGACCTACCACGATTACAGATCGACCCGAGTAATCCACCCGTTTCCCCAATAGGTTTTGTCGAAAACGACCTTGCTTTCCCTTGAGCATATCGCTCAAAGATTTTAGCGGTCGTTTATTCGTACCGCGAAGAGTACGACCTCGACGGCCGTTATCAAACAAGGCCGAAACAGCCTCCTGCAACATTCGTTTTTCATTACGGATAATAATTTGCGGCGCCTTTAACTCTTGCAGACGCTTGAGCCGATTATTCCTGTTTATCACTCGTCTATACAGATCGTTCAAATCGGATGTCGCAAACCGCCCGCCGTCCAATGGAACCAGAGGACGCAACTCAGGAGGAATGACCGGAACTACCTTAAGAATCATCCACTCCGGTTTGTTTCCAGATTTTCTAAATGCCTCAACAATTTTCAAACGCTTGGCAAGTTTCCGTTTATTCATAATGGACTTGGTAGTAATCATCTCTTCTTTCAACTGCACAGAGAGCTCTTCCATATTCATCGGCCTGAGAAGCTCCGCCACTCCTTCTGCCCCAATCATGGCACGAAAGGTATCAGGAAATTCCATCTCCATCTCACGGAATTCTTCTTCCGTCAAAATCTGACCGATTTCCATTTCCGAATCACCAGGATCGGTTACTACATAATTTTCAAAATAAATAATACGCTCAAGATCTTTGAGTGGAATATCTAGAAGATGACCTAGTCGACTCGGGAGTCCCTTGAAATACCAAATATGCGCAACCGGAGTCGCCAATTCTATATGCCCAAGACGCTCTCGCCGAACTTTGGAAAGAATAACCTCAACTCCACACTTCTCACAAATGACACCCTTGTGCTTCATCCGCTTGTATTTTCCGCAGGTACACTCCCAGTCCTTGACTGGACCAAAAATTTTTGCGCAGAACAATCCATCGCGCTCTGGCTTAAAAGTACGGTAGTTGATGGTTTCCGGTTTTTTTACTTCACCATAAGACCATGAGCGTATCTTCTCCGGAGAGGCAATGCTAACCCGGATCGCATCAAACATTATAGGGTTTTTTGGTTTATCGAAATGTGTAAGATTATCCACCAGGGACTTCTCCTTTAATAAGGTTTTCGCAAACCGTTAATTTAAATTCTTTTAGGGTGCCGATTAAGAAACTTAATCAAGCGCCATGCTGGGCCTGATGGAAAACATTAATTCTATTTTCCCGACTCGATCAGCTCGACATCAATGGCCAAACTCTGCAATTCCTTCACAAGAACATTGAAGGATTCCGGTAAGCTTGGATTGAGGTGCGTATCTCCTTTAACAATAGCTTCGTACATGCGTTTTCGTCCTTCAACATCATCGGACTTAACAGTCAACATTTCCTGAAGAGTATATGCCGCACCATAAGCTTCCAACGCCCAAACTTCCATTTCACCAAGTCGCTGCCCACCAAATTGTGCTTTACCACCCAAAGGCTGCTGCGTCACCAAAGAATAAGGCCCTGTTGAGCGCGCATGAATCTTATCATCGACCAAATGATGGAGTTTTAATATATACAAATAACCCACCATTACACTCTGCCTAAACGGTTGCCCAGAACGACCATCAATGAGAGGCACTTCGCCGGACTCTGAACATCCACCTTCGCGCAATAGGTCTCTGACCTCACTTTCCCTAGCACCATCGAAAACAGGGGTTGCCATATTTTTATCGTTAGCTCTGGCCGCCATCCCCAAATTGGTCTCCAGAATCTGCCCAACGTTCATCCGTGAAGGCACACCCAGAGGATTCAAAATAAGTTCGATCGGCTTGCCATCTTTCATATAAGGCATATCTTCTTCAGGCACAATGGTCGAGACAACACCTTTATTACCATGTCGGCCGGCCATTTTATCTCCCACCTGAAGCTTACGCTTCATAGCCATGAAGACTTTCACCAGCTTGATCACACCAGGAGACAAGTCATCGCCTTTTTTAAGACGAGCAACTTTTTCCTCTAGCATAGACTTCAGAATAGTCACTTGCTCTTTAGCACTAGATTCCATTACTAACAAGGTTTTTTCATCCACACCCTGAGCCGGAACCTTAACCATGTCCTTCATAGTCATTTTACGAATATGCCCTTCTTCGATCGCTTCGCCTTTTACAAAACTCACCTTACCAACCGTGGCTGCCTTGGATGCGTTTTTACCCTTAAGAAGGCTGAACATACCCTTTGTCATCTCACTTTTAACTATTGCTATTTCCTCGTTATAATCTTTTTCGATTCGAGAAATCTCTTCTTCTTCTATCGCTAACGTTCGCGAGTCCTTATCGATTCCCTTCCTCGAGAACACTTTCACATCAATGACTGTACCATGAACCCCAGGCGGCACTCTAAGTGAAGTATCACGAACATCTCCCGCTTTTTCTCCGAAGATCGCCTTCAACAGTTTTTCTTCAGGACTAAGTTGGGTTTCTCCTTTTGGAGTAATCTTGCCCACCAGAATATCGTTCGGCTTGACGTTTGCGCCAACTCGAATAATGCCACTTTCATCCAGATTTTTCAGAGCATCCTCACCTACGTTGGAAATATCACGAGTGATCTCTTCCTTCCCCTGTTTGGTATCGCGAGCCTCAACCTCGAACTCTTCAATATGAACTGAAGTATAGACATCTTCTTTTACGAGTTTTTCACTGACGATAATGGCATCTTCAAAGTTGTAGCCGCCCCAAGACATAAAGGCAACAAGGATATTTCGCCCTAACGCCAGCTCACCATGATCGGTTGAAGGACCATCCGCAAGAACATCCCCTTGTTTTACCGCTGTCCCGGAAGACACACGCGGTCGCTGGTTTATACAAGTATTCTGGTTAGAACGTTGATACTTATTCAGCGTATAGATGTCTACATTCGAATCCAACTGACTTCGTCTGGTTTTTACCTTTCTAACTGGTTTCTTTTCAGTACGAACTACAATACGGGTCGCATCAGCACTGATGACAACACCATCGTTTTCAGCAACCACTACCGCACCGGAATCGTGCGCAACAATCGCTTCCATACCTGTACCCACCAAAGGTGCCTCTGACCGCAACAAAGGAACGGCCTGCCGTTGCATATTGGATCCCATTAATGCCCGGTTAGCATCATCGTTTTCTAAGAAAGGGATCAAAGATGCCGCGACGCTGATCAATTGCTTCGGCGACACATCCATATAATCGACCTTCTCTCGCGGAGAAAGGGTAAAGTCGCCCCCCTTTCGCGCCGGTATAATGGAGTCGGTAAACTTTTTCTCCTCGTCCATCTTCACATTGGCCTGAGCAATAATATACTTATCCTCAATCAACGCGGTATGAAAATCAACATCTTCCTTAGCATAACCATCTACCACTTTTCGGTAAGGAGTCTCAATAAATCCATAATCATTAACTCGAGCATACGTACTAAGCGAAGCAATCAAACCAATATTCGGACCTTCCGGTGTTTCAATCGGACAAATACGACCATAATGAGTTGGGTGCACATCGCGGACTTCAAAACCTGCTCGCTCGCGAGTCAACCCTCCCGGCCCTAACGCACTCAATCGACGCTTATGAGTCACCTCAGATAGAGGATTAGTCTGATCCATAAATTGAGACAACTGACTACTACCGAAGAATTCTTTAATAGAAGCTGTTACTGGCTTAGAGTTAATCAAATCATGCGGCATGGAAACTGCCAGATCTTGAATTGACATTCTTTCGATAATTGCCCTCTCCATCCTCACAATCCCCACTCGGAACTGGTTTTCTAGAGACTCTCCAACAGCACGCACCCTGCGGTTTCCTAAATGATCGATATCGTCAATACTTCCAATCCCATTTCTGAGATCGATGATATGCCGCACAACTTCCACCAGGTCTTCCAATGTCAACAATCGATTGTCCAGCGGAATATCCAGATCAAATTTCTGGTTCAACTTGATACGACCCACGACAGACAGATTGTAACGCTTGGGATTAAAAAATAGATTAGCAAATAGCGAACGCGCTATTTCTGGAGTTGGGGGATCCCCTGGACGCAATCTTTTATATATTTCCTTGATCGCATCTTCTTGACTTTGGGTTTTTGCTATAGCCACAGTATCACGAACAACAGTGTCCGATAATTCTTCGTCAATATGCAAAATCTGAATTTCGGTGAGCTTGTTTTTCTTAACGACTTCAAGAACACTTTCCGAGATTTCTTGATTAAAATCTACCTCAATTTCGCCGGTTTCAGGATCAATTATCTCCTCAAACAAAAACCTCCCGATCAAACCTTCAGGCTCAAACTCAACCTTTACCGATTTCGCCATTCGACTCAATTTTTTAGCTATAGGTACCGTTACCTTCTTACCCGCCTTAAGAATCACATCATCTGTTTTTGGATCTATTACATCTTCCTTAACCTTGAACCCAACAAGCAGGTTCTTACTTCCCATAAAATAGCGCTGGTCCTTAGTGACACTTATTTTATCAATAGAGTAATAAGTTTTAAGGATGGTTTTTACATCCATTCCGAAAGCCTGCAAAAGGATAGTCGCTGGAAGCTTGCGTCTTCGATCAATTTTTACATACAGGATATCTTTAATATCAAATTCGAAATCGATCCATGAACCACGGTCAGGTATAATTCTAGCCGAATAAAGTATCTTTCCACTGACATGCGACTTGCCTTTGTCATGCGAAAAGAAAGCCCCAGGGGAACGATGCATCTGACTCACGATGACTCGCTCAACACCATTTATCATGAAGGTGCCCGTCGGACCCATAACAGGCATTTCGCCTATAAAAATTTTTTGCTCCTTAACCTCGCGAACTGCATTGATGGTTATCTGAGATACTTTTTCTTTTCCCAGAATCGCTATAATGTCTTCGGTGATTTCCGTTTTTGCCGAAATTAGATTTTTCGCAGTTCCCGGCTTCTTTACCTCTTCGATAATTGTTCGACCTAAGAGATTTTTCAGAACACGAGCGTTTATATCTATCGCCTCACGATCAAAAAGCACGAGCCGAACCATAATCTTAATAGGGTCAGAATAGGTAAGACTCTTTTGCCGACACTCGCTAAATTTATGCTTTTCCTTGTATACGACTTCCTGCTCACAAGTGTCACAGAAGACACCTGGTCCGCCGAGCTCCTTAAATTCACCACAGCCACATTCCCATATACCGACCTCGAAGCCGACATACTCAATACGAGCGTTGATATTTAAGTCTGAAATAGGGAAGATGTCACTGAAGACATCCTCCAATCCTCTCAGCTTGCGCTCATGCGGAGCAATATCCCATTGCAGGAAATATTCGAATGATTTTTTTTGAATTTCGATCAGATTGGGAATACCAATAACGGTCGGAATTCGTGCGAAATTTTTTCTTTGCTTAAGATTGCCAAGCGCTCTTTGAGAACGGTTTTTTGACATAGGGCTGCATCCTTCTGGAAGAAAGATTAACGGAAAATTTACCTGCTAAAGCAAATATGTAATTGTCGTACTAGATTTCCGTTACTTGACTTCCACAGAACCACCAGCTTCCTCAACCTTCTTCTTTATTTCCTCAGCCTCATCTTTTTTCACTCCTTCTTTAATAGCTTTAGGAGCTGCTTCAACAAGGTCTTTTGCATCTTTCAATCCTAAACCAGTAATGGTTCGGACTTCTTTAATAACCTGAATCTTCTTATCGCCTGCAGCGGTGAGAATAACATCGAATTCAGTCTTCTCTTCAGCAACAGCTTCTCCAGCCGCAGCCGGCGCAGCAGCAGCAGCAGGTGCAGCAGCAGTCACACCATATTTATCTTCAAGTTCTTTTACGAATTCAGACATTTCCAAAACAGTCATATTGTCGATGAAAGAAACTACGTCTTCCTTAGTGGCGGCCATTTACGCCCTCCTTTCAAAAATTGTTTTACTCTAAAATTTTATCTAATAATCTGTTCACAACGATCCACATACCAGGAATCGATTTATTCGGATGCCTTCTTCTCCTTAATCGCGTCTAACGTACCCACTAGTTTTCTCAGAACTCCACTAAGAGCCCCAACAAAATTGGTCGTCGGGCCATTCATAGTTGCCAGCAACTGCGAGATCAACACTTCCTTCGCCGGCAACTCTGCCAACACTTGTACCTGTTCAGGAGAAATCTTCTTCCCCTCAACCACACCACAAATAACTTTAGGATTTTTTGTGGCTCCAGATTTTGAAAATTCTGCAAGCGCCTTTGCCGGCGCCACCGCATCATCAAAACTAACAACCAGAGATATGGGCCCCGAAAACTCCTTATCTAACAACTCAAAAGGAGTATTTTTCGCAGCCTGCCGAGCCAGAGTATTCTTGATCACACGAAAGTCAATCGCCCTGCTACGCATGTGACTACGCAACTGAGCCAATTCCGGCGCTTCGATACCCTGATAATTCGCAAGAATAGCCGATTTAGCCCTCATGAAAATACCGTTCAGCTCTTCAACTTTTTTTATTTTTTCTGCATTTGGCACTTTCGCCACCTCTCTCAATTACAACCCCGAAACCGGGGGATCAATTCAATTCAATCAGGGCACATAAACCACTCGGACCCCAACCCCCATTGTGGTCGAGACCGATACCCCTCTCACATAGTGCCCTTTACTAGATGCCGGCTTAGCCTTGACCAACGCCGTCATCAGGGTATTAAAATTTTCCTCAAGATCTTCAACTGAGAAACTAGCTTTCCCTAAGGAGGCATGCACGTTCCCTGCCTTATCAACACGGTAATCTACCTTGCCCGCCTGAATTAGCTCAATAGCCTGCTTAACATCAAAGGTTACTGTTCCCGTTTTCGGATTTGGCATCAACCCTCTAGGCCCTAAAACCTTACCCAACTTGCCAACCTGACCCATCATGTCTGGAGTTGCGACCACCCGGTCAAAATCCGTCCAGCCACCTTGAACCTTAGCAACCAAATCATCGCCGCCAACCACATCCGCGCCAGCGTCTTTAGCCTCTTTTTCCTTTTCACCCTTAGCAAACACCAGAACGCGAAACTTTTTTCCCGTACCCTTAGGCAATACCACGCTGCCACGAATATTCTGATCTGCTTTTCTAGGATCAACGTTCAATCTGACTACAACATCAAGCGACTCGGTAAATTTCTCTGAATTAGAATCTAAAGCCAACCCGAGAGCCTCCTTCAACTCATACTTCTTATCAGCGTCGACCTTCTCGGCCGCAGCCCTGTATTTTTTTCCGTGCTTAGGCATAATTAATTCCCGGTTAACCTTCGACTTTAATTCCCATGCTTTTCGCCGAACCCTTAATAGTATTGACAGCCATATCTAAATTCTCGGCATTCAAATCTTCCATTTTAACTTTCGCGATATCTCGCACCTGCCCCAAGGTCACCGTCCCCACAGATTCCTTACTTGGATTCGAAGACCCTTTCGCAATTCCCGCCGCTTGCTTCAGCAAAGCCGACGCAGGCGGTGACTTCGTAATAAAAGAAAAGCTTCTATCCTTATAGACATCAATTACAACAGGAATGATACTTCCCTCCTGCCCCTGGGTTTTTGCATTAAAAGCCTTACAAAAATCCATTATCGCAACTCCATGCTGCCCAAGCGCTGGCCCCACAGGTGGAGAAGGGGTTGCTTGCCCCGCAGGGATCTGAAGCTTTATCTGAGCCATCACTTCTTTCGTAGCCACTCTCTACACCTCTTTTTTTACAACTCGATTATTCAACTAAATTTCTATACACGTTCGATCTGCGGAAATTCAAGTTCCACGGGGGTGGCGCGACCAAAAATCGAAACCATTACCTTAACCTTACCCTTGTCGTGATTAACTTCTTCCACCACACCATTAAAGTTAAGAAAAGGTCCATCAATAACCCGAATACTCTCGCCCTTCTCAAACGAAAATTTTGGCTTCGGCCTCGCAGATTCGCCCTTTATCTGATCCATAATTGTTTTGCCCTCTTCCTCAGAAAGAGGAACTGGTTCAGAACCACCTCCCAGAAAACCCGTCACCTTAGGAGTATTCTTAATCATGTACCAGATATCCTGATTCATCTCAACACTGATCAGGATATAACCCGGAAAAAACTTCCTCGAAGAAAGCTTCTTCTTGCCCTTACGAACCTCGACAACTTCTTCAGCAGGAATAATAACCTCACCAAAGCGCGCGCCAAGGCTGGAGTGCCCGAATTGCTCTTCTATACTCAACTTCACCTTCCGCTCAAATCCGGAATAGGTGTGAATAACAAACCATTGCTTAGACAATATTCACCCGCTTAAATTTTTATGAGCCCCTGAACAGCCTTGGAGAGAATTGCGTCAACAACCCCCAAAAACAAAGCCATCACCAAAACCACGAAAACGACTACCGCTGTGCCGCCCATAGCCTCCTTACGAGAAGGCCACGTCACCTTTTTTACCTCTGCTCTTACTTCATTCAGAAACCCAATTGCCTTTGAAAACATAAGCCTCAATAAGTTAATACAGGCCAGGAGGGACTCGAACCCCCAACACTCGGATTTGGAATCCGATGCTCTACCAATTAGAGCTACTGGCCTATTACGAATTCCGCGCCAGCCGTAGGAGGGGGAATAAACATTCCCGTCCGATGCCACACATCGACACCCGACTCCCAACCATCTGATTTCTCTTTATTTTGTTTCCTTATGGGGAGTGTGCTTTTTGCAAAACCTACAATATTTTTTAAACTCCAACCTCTGCGTGGTTGTCTTTTTATTTTTTGTATTCGAATAGTTTTTTCGATTACAGTCAGAACATGCGAAATGAACGATTACTCTCATAATACCAACCAACCCTTATTTAGCTAATGCGACCAAACCCCCCGGTTTCTAACTCGCATATATTCAACAATACCTTCTTACAGTCTCAACAAAAAAAACCCAAAGCCCACGATCGGGATTGAACCGATGACCTCTTCCTTACCAAGGAAGCGCTCCACCACTGAGCTACGTGGGCAAAAAAAAAGCTCATTCACCCAACCTAGCAAAAAGGTGGAGCGGGAAACGGGACTCGAACCCGCGACCCTCAGCTTGGAAGGCTGACGCTCTAGCCAACTGAGCTATTCCCGCAAGTTCAACCAACCTCAAAATTCAGGATGGGGAGGGGAGGATTCGAACCTCCGAAGGCTGAGCCGACAGATTTACAGTCTGTTCCCTTTGGCCACTCGGGAACCTCCCCGAAATTTTGGGAAAAACGCGACCTCAAAAGCCGGTCAAACACTTAACCTTGAACCTCCAACGCAGTAACCTAGAAGCCCATTCAAACCAACCATTTAAATCTGGAGCTGGCAAAGGGACTCGAACCCCCGACCTGCTGATTACAAATCAGCTGCTCTACCAACTGAGCTACGCCAGCTCAGTAAATAAAAAACCCCAATTGTACACCTTGATTTCCAAAGTTGCAACTAAAATTGGAGGTTTTAAGCTATAAAATTTCGAATAACAGGATATTTTTACGACAGAGTGATTATGGCAGGCACTATAGCACGACCTACTATCTTTTACAAAAAAAAGCCCTGTCTGTATAATATGCGCCTGATCCTAGCATAAAATTATTAGAAAAAAAATATTTTTAGCAATTATTTTCCCTATGACTACAATTTGTTGTCAAAAGAGTAATTGTACGGGTCTTTCCTTGCTCTTGTATCTATGATTAACGACGCTTTTTATATTTTCGGGACTTTCTAGAGGATTTCCGTTTTTTGGTCGATTTCTTATCCGATTTTGGGTCAACCATCTTTTTAGCCACTCTGAATTTGGATTTGCAAAACTTTGTGGTGTATTTAAAGTTGTAATAGTCTACAGAATTTTGCGCATCCTGAAAAGAAACGATATAAGGAATGATCAAAGGAGAAGACAACAAGTAAAACCAAGCCTTATCTTTTTCGCCGGTATACCACTGCCCACCACCAGGAATCATAGAATATAAAAACGCTACATCTCTTTTAAAATACTGGTATTCCCTATCACAACCCGCCTCGATCAGGCTTTCCATCTCCTTTTCCATGGTCGGGGTGATACGCTTAAACTTCATAGGCGATCCACCCCCTCCCTTCGCCCAACAACCGAAAAGAAAAAATAGAATGAATACTACACCTACAATTTTGAAAAACCCTAGCATACAACACCAAATCAATTAACTCGTTTTATTTCAAGAGATTATATGAGATTCTCTGAAAAACGTCAATACCCGTTAACCCCCTTCAAGGGAGGTAAATAACTCTATTCTTATATACTGGGAACTCCTCAACAATCCCCCAAACTATCTCCACCAGGCCTAGCCCCGGAGGATAGTTGACTTATAGATCGGGCAGAAGGGACAATATATTTAATTAAGATATATATTATTGATTATATAAAGGAAGGGTTGAGAAGGCCGAAGATTTCGCATAACATTGTCTTAAACAATTTGAGAATATCATTCCTCCAAAAGAACTTTGTTTCAATGCTAACAGTGTTTTTACAAATGAAAAAGACTAATCAGAAGATGATTTTGCATTTTAATAACGGCAATGGACGTTAATCATTGGGTGATGCTGTTACAAGAACACCTGAGAAACCACGTGCCTAAAATAAATTTGATTATCACGGGAATAGGGAAAAAAGCGGACTAATATAGAGGCAGGGGGGAGGATCTGTCGATTATCTTTTAAAGGTGATTGCCTCTTATAAATCCACTCAGCTCCCCTGGGTGGATTTTTTTCGGACAATAAATTGATGATTTTTAATCTTAAAGCCATAACACTATTCCTTCTAATGGAGATCGTTTGCCCGACTTTTGCTTTTGCTGATGAGTTCGAAGATGCGGTAAAAGCTGTCAATCGCCGCGACTATGAAACTGCATATAAAATGATAGTTCCCCTTGCAGAAAAAGGACAAGCTGCAGCCCAATTAGTTTTAGGGATGATGTATTTTAAGGGAACAGGAGTTGAGAAAGATGTTTTGGAGTCTGATAAATGGTTATTCATATCGGAAGTATCCGGGCAGGAGGCAGGAAAGAAAAACCGCATTTTTGTCGAGCGACAAATGAACAGCGCTCAAATAGCCAAAGCCCATCAACTTGCAAAGGAATGGCTAAAAAAGCACTGAACCATGGAAACCGACTCTGACCTCCATAATGAGGAGACCTCTCCTCCCTCAAAACCAAGTGGGCTAGAATTGTTTGTGATAATTGTTTTTCTTTTGTTCGTTGCCTGGGGCTCTTATGAGTTTGGAGTTTGGCTAATTAAAGATGGCAGCAAAACTCCACAGAGAACAGGGCAATTCCCCTAAAACCAGAAGTCGTTATGCTGCAGACTTATTTCCCGAATAACGTTATCCCAAAAACCTCTGGAAGGAAGTGTTTATTCTTGCAATTCTTCGCTACTACGACGGACGCCACCGCAATGCCTTTATGCGATCTGTTGAAGCAAAAGCAGAAACTCCGAAGGATCGTCTGCTGGTGATTTTTGATATTTTAGGGAAAGGTTTAACAGTAAAAAAAATCAGGATGCCTTTTTGTCAGGGCAATGGGTGAATACCCCGAAGAAGGCACGTCCATACGGAGTGTTTGTCAGGAATCAAAAATTTTTATTTAGAAGTACATCCAAGGTTTGGCAGAAAAAGCAGAATTGCAGGATGCAGATGAATTATCTGAACAATTTATGCTTTTAATAGAAGGGGCCATCACTATGGCTCAAGTGAGCAATTCGCATCTAAGCGCAATAAGGTCCAAAAAGGCAGCCAAGGTATTGATCAAAAGTTCTACACCCATGCAATTACAATAACCGAACAGCAAGCAAGTTCATCTTCTGATATCTTTCGTCTCCGGTTTTATTTTCTCTTAAAAAATGTTCTCGCTTCACTCAATTCAGGCAATTCCGAATTGGCATTTTTAAATTGGTTGAACACCTGTTGATAGTTCTCCAGTGCAACTTCTCTATCACCTTTTGCATCGGCGGCGCGAGCCGCACCCACCAAAGAACGAATTCGATTAGGATGACGTAATAAAGAGATTGAAAAATTTTCATATGCCTGAATGGGTTTGCCGGCTTTCAAGTATACTTCTCCAAGCAATTCATAAGAAGGCTTGAGAATACGCGGTGGACCAGAAGGTGCAGGCAATTTTTCTTCCAACAAGACCGCTTGCTTCGCGAGTCCAATCGCGGCTTTATAATCTTTTTCAAAAAGTTTGATCGCTATTTGAATTTCGAACTCCCACACTTGTAGATATTCAATACGTTTGAAATAGTTTTCGCTAAGCCCTTTTTTTTGTATAGCTTGCACTTCGCTAAGATATTTTTCAGCTTCTTCAGTTTTTCCACTCATCGCGGCGGCGAATCCGCGAGCGAAATTATATCCAGCCAGGGAAAAGCTTTTGGGTTTCCATTCATCAGGCAAAGGAAACTGTTCCGCAAATTGCCATTGTTCCGTTTCAATAACGGTTGCAGCAAGCATACGATAATAATATTTTCCGGCTCTCAAATTGGATTGAGATTGAATTCCTTCCAACATATCCTTTTGTTGGATATCAAAAATACTTGCAGCTTTTTCAAGGAGCCCTTGTTGTAAGTAGGCATAATGCAGCCATTGCAAGCTATGGTAATCACGCTCGCTTCGTGGCAGGTTTTTCTGTTCTACCCAATCGACTGAAGTGCGCCAGCCGTTTTCGTTAGATATTACCGCATCAGTCCACATACCAAGTTGCACAAAAATATGCGCCGACATATGCTGAGCATGATGTGAAGCCGGTGCAATTTTCGCGTACCGTTTGGCGGAAGGTAAGGCAAGTCGTGCCAAATCGGGATGGTCAAAAGCATGGATGGCATAATGCGCGGCGCAGGGGTGAGTGGGGTTTTTCTGAAAAACTTCAAGAGCGATAGCACCCGCTTCAACCTGCAGTCTTAATTTATTAACCGTGTTTCTCGCGACACCCAGTTTGGACAGACTATAAAAACAAGCTCCCTCTAAATCGTCGGGGTAGTTGCGATAAATATTTTCCATGGCTTTGGAATAGGCCCTGTCGCGTGTTTGCTTTTCTCCATCCCCATAAAGAAGTCGGACGGCATAAATATAGTCCTGCTCTCGCTGTGTTAATTTCGAGAACTCCGTAATCTTTATAAGGGCTTCACTTGCAGATTTTTTATCTTGATCTTCCCAGAGTGGGTGGTTGTGTGCCATGGCCAGACCCCAGTAGCCCATTGCAAAATCAGGATCAGCAATTGTGGATTGTTCAAAGGCACTCAAAGCTTCTGCATACCAGAAGGAATGCAGGGCTGCCACACCACGAATAAAATGTTTCTGTGCAGGTCCGGATGAGGAGGTTGGGAATTCTACTGTTCCAAGTTGGTCAGTGGAGTCAGAAGCATGTGTAAGTTGCCCGGTGTTCATTCCGAAAAGCGCTATAAAACAAATAATAACCTGAAACATAGATTACCCTTTTGTAGGTTGCAGATAATTCAAGTTTAGCATAATTGAAATTCCAAATAAGATTATGCAATTCGGTTTTCTGTTAGGAAATAAATGGTTATAATAAATAATCCCAAGATATGAGAGAAAAAATTTTTGTGGTAGAACTAGACTTTTTTCAGCATTTTAATAATTTCAAACCTGATTAAAACGTGTCGTCAATCTACTTCAGTTCAAGCTCTCCACTGGCAGAAACTTTTTCACATAGAATTGCTCATCAAAGTGAATCCTTCTTAGAAGCAAAATGTGAAGTTTCAAATCACAACCAAGACATTTCAAAGCAATATATCAGAGCACAAATCGAAGGCTGCGATGTATTGATCGTTGTCGTGTGCGCCGACCCATCTTCCCCAAAAGAAGATATTTCTGCTTATAACCTTATTGATAATGAACAAATCCGATTTGAAATAATATCAGCAATGAATCAAGATATTTTAATCGTTTCTGTATTGATCGACGATGCAAAGCTGCCAGAAAAGGACAACGTCCCTGGGGCGTTAAAGAAGTTGATCGATTGCAGGTCGCATCATTTGCGAACTGTTTTCTGGTCTGAAGACATAGAAGATCTTCTCGAACATTTGGAAGAAGAACTAAGCTTTATTAAAGAAGTGAAAGGGAAATTGACAGAGTCGGTGGAAGTCAATTATCAACGACTGTCAGAAATCGATGGCAAAAACCCAAAAAAAGACAAAGTGGATTTAGAATCATCTGACCTTATGCAAGTGCGAAAGATGATCGAAGCGGAAACTATTTTTTTACAAAAAGCGCGTGGGATCGCCGATAGAGTAGCGGAAAAGAATGCGTTGTCGGCACTTGCACTTGCTTATTCTCGACTGGGGCAAACTCGCAAAGCAATTCAATATTTTCAAGAAGAATTAAACATTTCGCAGGAGTTTGAAAATTCCGAAGAAGTCTGTGGTTTGCTGGCAAACCTAGGGGATGCCTATGCGGTTTCTGGAAATATAGATCGAGCAAAAAACTATTATGAAGAACAACGAGTTCTTGCGGAATCTAAAGGGTTACATGCTCATGTAGGTACCTCCTATAACGGTATCGGATTTGTATTTGTAAAACAGGGGAAAATTGAAAAGGCAATAGATTGCTACTTTAAGGCCCTTAAAAGTTATCGTGAATTAGAAGATGACGATAAACAATTGGAACTGTTGGTGGGTATCGGCCTCAATTACCGAAAGCTGGAACAATGGGAGAAAGCGATCGAATACCTTGAAAAGGCTTTAGCGATTGCCAAATATATTGAACACAGAAAAGAAGAAACCCAAATTCGTGTTGATTTAGCTGAAATATTTTTTAAAATACAAAAACGCGACCTTGCTATTTCGCAAATTGAAGAAGCAGAAGAGTATATTAAAAATATTCAAACTGCCTGGTCCACATCTTTGACGCGGCGCATTGAATCATTGAGAAACTTTTAAAAAATTCCAGAATATGAATTATTACCGTGCTTTAACAATTGCAGGGTCCGATAACAGCGGCGGTGCGGGAATTCAGGCGGACCTTAAAACCTTTTCTGCCCTGGGTTGTTATGGCATGTCGGTTATCACTGCATTGACTGCTCAGAACACTAAAGTGGTTCGAAGTATTCAGGAAGTTGAGCCGGAATTTGTAGAAGAACAAATCCATTCAATCCTTGAAGATATTAGTATCGATGCTATCAAGATAGGTATGTTGTTCAACACTTCGGTTGTTAAAACCGTCGCAAAGTGTTTGCGTGAAATTAAAGGATGTTCCGTCGTGCTCGATCCGGTGATGTTTGCAAAGAGTGGGGATCGGTTGTTACAGAAAGAAGCTGTTGAATCTATAAAAAATGAGCTATTTCCATTAGCAACAATAATCACACCAAACATACCTGAAGCGGCGGCATTATTGGGTTATTCGATTAAATCTTTTGAGTCCATGCAACAGGCAGCGATTGATCTAAACAAATTAGGCCCCAAGGCAGTCGTTATCAAAGGGGGGGCGTTGTCAGCTCCTACCAGTGACGATTGCTTGGCGATTGAAGGTGGTGATCCGCAATGGCTCAAACAAGATCGAATTGATACCAAAAACTTACATGGAGCCGGTTGCACATTTTCTTCTGCTATCGCGGCTTTTCTTGCCCGGTCTTATAATTTAGAAGATTCCGTTAAAGAAGCAAAAATTTATCTCACACAAGCTCTTATAGCTGGTGCAGATAAAAACTTAGGCCATGGCAAAGGACCCGTCATGCATTTTTTTAACACCTGGGAGAAGTAACAGTATGTCTTTTTCTGAATCTGCCTGGAAAGCGATTGAACCTATATATAAATCTATTTTAGAGCATCCCTTTAATCAGGAACTGGCTAAGGGAACGCTTGCCAAGGATAGATTTCAGTTTTATATGAAGCAAGACTCCTTATATCTGGTGGATTTTGCCCGCGCACTTGCAATTGCCGCTTCTCGCGCGACCAACCCTGATGATCTTGTTTTGTTGCTTGATTTTTCAAAAGGAACGATCATCGCAGAGCGTGGGCTTCACGAATTCTATTTCGACTTTTACGGTATAAAACTAGATGTTGAAAAAGCTCCGGGATGTTTCACCTACACCAATTTTCTAATCTCGAAAGCAACACATGGCAGTTATGAAGAATCCCTTGCGGCTTTGTTGCCCTGTTTCTGGATCTACCAGGAAGTAGGATTGCATATACATAAAAGTGCGGGTGTGCAAAACCCGTATCAGAAATGGATTGATATGTATTCTGGTGAAGAATTTCAAGACGTGGTAAAAAATGCTATAGACTTAACAGATCGTGTCGCCAAAGATGCGAATAATAAGCAGCTACAACAAATGAAAGAAGCTTTTATCACATCAACTCGGTTGGAATGGATGTTTTGGGATTCTGCCTATCGAATGGAAAACTGGCAACCACAATAAAATAACAAGTTGAAGGGAAGAAAATATGGCAGGAAAAAAAGTAGCAGTTGAATTTGATGTACAAGAAGATCTCGTCAAAATGCTTGAGTATGCCAGTGAAAAATACCTATTGGGTGATAAGTCGAAAGCACTTCGATGTATTTTAGACTATGTTGCTACAGATGCGGATTGGGAAGAAATGTTTAAACAAATCCGCTGCATCCGTTGCGGCCCAGATGGTGGATGGAATCAAGAGAAGCATGAAGCCAAGCAAGGTTAAGGTGTGAGTTGCCATCATTGCGAGTGACCGGAGGGAACGTGGCGATTCAGCAGTTTTTTTCTCCCCCTCCCATCCAGGGAGATGTTAGGTGAGGATGCCATATGATGCTTACCTTGAAGCGAGTGCCCAGTATAGTTTTGCGGTTGATTTTTAACGGCAAATCCGGTTAAAGTGCCCCTTCTAAATTCACACCAGTAATTATGCCAGCGTAGCTCAGGGGTAGAGCAACTGATTCGTAATCAGTAGGTCGACGGTTCAATTCCGCCCGCTGGCTCCATTTTTACAATGACTTAGACGCATATCGTCTAAGTCATTTGTTGTTTTACGGGTTTACGTTTTGTTGACTATTCTTGATT
>Ga0115000_10000096_pt1 | contig 74315 bp, 61 predicted proteins | sample ArcticOcean_MG_C_6_FD_89690 | JGI IMG/M metagenome (GOLD analysis project Ga0115000, IMG submission 89690) | Marine microbial communities from western Arctic Ocean - ArcticOcean_MG_CB8_128 | ecosystem: Environmental > Aquatic > Marine > Oceanic | place: Arctic Ocean: Canada Basin | collected... | reverse complement strand
ATCCTCAATATATGAATGGTGGTATCTTGGAGTTGAGAATGGATAGTGTGGGAGGCGCTATAATTCAGTCTCTGAATATTGAGCAGGGTCTTCTAGATGTAGGCCCCTCAGATTTAAAATTTAATGTGTCTGAATTTGTGGGGATGCATGATCTATATATGTTATTTAAATCAGAAGAGACTAAGCCTATATGTGCGGTAACCGACATCGCCTTTCTGAGATGAAATTGATTGAAATAAGGCGGGCTTAGGGATGTTATGTTTTTAAAATAGATGTGATCGTTTACTTTAAACTAAATCGTCATAATAGGGTGGGTTCTGTGAATTTTTCATACGAAATCACATGCTTCCAAAATGAAGTATCCGTATAGACGTTTGACCTAAATAAATCCAATCAACTTATGCTAAATATTTGTAAATTTTATTATTTCGAGATCAATAAAAAATTTCATAGTCCGTTTTGGGCTTTGCTCGTTTAATCTATTTGCTTTGATCTGTGATTTTTAGGGAGGATTTCCGTTTTTTTTATATGCTTTAATAACCTTCACTAGTCATTAAAATATCAGTGGCGATATAGTTGTTTTCGGGTAGAGTAAACCATTTTCTGGTTTTTGGAATTCTCATAGCTCCAACGCTGACAAGATCCGCTAATTCAATCAATTCACCTCTTTTATCTGGCTTGATGAACCGATAGGCTTGTAAGCTGTAATCCTCTTTATTTAAAAAGAAGGTCCAGGTATCTTTTGGATAATTCACTTGAATTGTGAAGTAATCAATGCCTTTTATGGTTTCAGTATTTACGGTAGGCTGTAGTGGAGTATTGGCATCCTTGAGCTTCATAGGTAGTCCCCATAGGTATAGATAATAATCCCTCATCATCTCCGCTCGCTGGCAGCTAACAGACCCTTTTATAATAAAGCATGAATCTAGAGACATACCACTGATTTCCTCATCTCCGCGATTCAGTTTGAAATAGCCTGTCGAATTATCGATGTGTACCTGGGTTTTTCGAACTGCCTTTTCAGGCCGCTGCTCATCAAAATTGAGGATAGATTTAAACTGATTCCATTGATGTTCCGGATCATGGAATTCGATAGACTTGGCAAGTAGTTCTTCCACAGTCAGTTTTGCTTGGGCATAAGTTGAGTTGAATCCTACCCAAAAAATGAGGACAGTCATCAGGAATTGAATAAAATTTTTCATAACTAATTTTTAAAAAAAAATGGATTAGGTGACAAGAACAATCTCAATTTAAAACATTTTTATTGATTCATTTATTATTCACATTTCTGCATAAATATTTTAAATTACTTAAAAATATTATTTAACAGACTACATATGAATTACTCGGAGGGAATGTTTAAAGATGACGTCTTTAAAGGAAAGGTAATAATTGTCACAGGAGGAGGTACCGGATTAGGTAAATCAATGGCCACTTATTTTTCTAAATTGGGAGCAAGTGTCATGATTTGCAGTCGAAAAATAGAGGTACTAGAAAAAACAGCACAGGAAATCCATGAGCTGAGTGGAAATAAAGTGTTACCACTGGCTTGTGATGTAAGGGATTATGATCAAGTTGAACAAGTCATTAAAACGACCCAGGAAACGCTGGGGCCTATTGATGTTCTTTTAAACAATGCGGCAGGAAATTTTGTGAGTCCTACAGAAAGATTATCACATAGGGCTTTTGATACGGTGGTAGACATAGTACTTAAAGGCAGTTATAATTTTACATTGTGCATGGGTAAGGATTGGATAGCGAAAAAGAAAATCGGAACCATTTTAAATATCGTAACTACGTACGCATGGACAGGGTCAGGCTATGTGGTCCCTAGTGCAGCAGCTAAAGCAGGGATTTTGGCCATGACCAGATCTTTGGCAGTAGAATGGGCCAAGTATGGCATTAGAAGTAATGCGATAGCTCCTGGTCCTTTTCCTACTGAGGGAGCATGGAGTAGATTGATGCCTGGTAAATTAAGAGAGAAGTATGACCCAGCGCTAAAGGTACCTGTAGGAAGGGTAGGAGAGCATCAAGAGTTGGCCAATTTAGCAGCGTATCTGATATCAAATTTTTCTGCATATGTCAATGGAGAAGTGGTGACTATCGATGGAGGAGAGTGGCTCAAAGGAGCCGGAGAATTTAATCAATTAGATCAAATTCCGGAGGAACTTTGGGATGCCATGGAAATGGCGCGCAATAAATCAGGATCTAAATTCAAAATGACTTGGAACTATATCAAAGGGATGTATAAAATAAGAAAATTATAAACATCTTTTCAAATAAGTCGCAACTTCATGAGGACCTTCATCAGGATATAATAAATCATACTTACCACCATTGAATACAACCAAAGGTTAGGTTTGAGAGACCAACTTCCAGAGGTGATCCCTATTTCAATGAAATTAAATAACCAGAACAATGAAAAAAGGGCGGTAATGCCATTTTTTTCATTGAGTAGTATTTTTTTCCAATTAAAGTTGGAGGTTGAGGATTTCCAAATGTTGAAATTCGGCCAAAAAGCAGGTCTTGATGAGGCCCATTCAAGGTAGGTATCTCCGAATTTATTAATCAAAAATGTTTCTTCTGCAAACATGATACGTTCATAGTACACCCAATAAATCAAAATAAAGGCGATCGTAAACCACAGGTCTTGTGTGAGCAGGCAGAGGCCCAGCCACATGAAGAAATTACCTAAATAGAGGGGATGTCTTACAATGGAGTAAATGCCCTTCGTATTTAGCACATTGGCCAGTTGTCCTTCTGTATTTCTACCCGAAGTTAGATCTGCAGTATACCCTACTGTGATTAATCGGATGAATTGGCCAAATAAAGCCACGGCTAAGCAACCAAAGGCATAATAATGGTAAGTGACAAAGGCGTTAGGTGCCTGCAGCTTCAAAACAAAAACCAGCAAGGCTACCGATAAGATGATCAAAGGAAGGGTTCCTCTGTATTTGAATAATAAGTTGCCTTGCTTATTAAGTTCTTTGGCTAAAGACATATTTTAGAAATTGAGCTGCGCAAAGTTAATGAGAAAGTATGACAGGAGTTTAAACAATTCCATCAGAAGATCCTTAATCTTCCTGATAGAGCAATTCATCATGAGAAAAATCATAAAGTGTTAATCTTCTCAAATCGAAGTAAGCTTTCCAATAACTTCGAAGTGCGGCTAAATAGCTCCGCTTGGCTTCGTCTTTTTCAGTGAGCGCAATATTTAGATTGGTGATGTCTATTTTACCAATTAAGTATTGATTTTGAGAAACATTGTATCTTTCTTGTGCCACTAAATCAGATTTTTCAGAAATTTCTATTTGTGATTTCAATACCTCAAATTGGGCGACAAGTGTGGTTATTTCTTGAAGAAAACTCCGCTGATCTTGGGTAATTACATAAGATTCTAATTTTTTATTGGCCAAGGCAGTTTTCATGCTGGCTTTATTTCGACCCCAATCTATGATGGGGATATTGAACTGGATGTTGAGTCTTTGCTGATTATTCGGTTCCTGAAAGGAATTCCCTAGATTTTGACCCGTTCCCGTCAGGCCATAAGAGGCTGTCATGTCGAGTCGGTAGCGATCGTTTTTGGCTTTAGCAATTTGTCTATCTGCTTCCAATTGACGTCGTTCAAATGCGATAAAGTCAGATCTATTGGCAGAGGCATAATTGATTGCTTCATCTATGTTAACTTTTAAATCAGGTATTTGGTTAGGGGTGATGAGATCGAAGGCTTCATCAATACCAATGAATGTTTTGATTTCCAATTCAGAAGATTGTAAATCCAGCTTGGCCTGTGTCAATTGTTGCTGAGATCTGAGGAGTTGAAGCTCTACTTGTAGTAGTTTGTCTCGAGAGGTAGTTCCAATATTATATCTGCCTTTTTCTATATTATAAATTGTGTCATTTCGGACCAGATTGAAGCTGGCAATATCATATCCAATTTGCGCATCGAGATAGTCAAAAAATAGGTCCACTGTTAAACTGGAAATATATTCCATTTCTTCTACGTAGGCACGCTTAGATTCTTCATATCTCAGGGGTTCAGTCATTTTGTCCCATTTTAACGGGTTGAATCCGATGATGGGTTGATCAATCTTAATATTGATCAATGTACTATTCCATGAGCGCGAATTTTGTGGGATATTTTTCCATCGGTAAACATCAGAATTGATGGATACTTGTCCTCCCGAAATAGCCAACGGTTGTTGAAGACTGAGATTGGCATAGGTAAAAGTTTGTTCTTGCTCTTGGAATACTATGGTGCCATCGTCCAAGCGATTTTGGTTAAAGTCTCTATTATAACCAGGAGAATTACCTTGTAGTCTAAGCTGAGGATTATAATTGGATTGATAATATTTATATTGCCAGTACCTATTTTCTTTCCTCGTTTCGGCTTCTTTAGATCGGGTAGATTGTGCTTTGACCTTCTGAATGATGTCCTCTAGTGAGTAATTGATTTGCCCATAAGAGGATATCCATCCAAAAGTAATCCATAATGTGACCAGATATTTATTCATATCTCAACGAGGTTATAGGGTTTTGTTGGGCCGCTTTTCTGGCAGGTGTAATACCGAAAATTAGACCAATCAATGTGGCGACACCAAAGGATATTACAATGGAGCCAAAGGAGATGATGGTGGGAATGCTAGCAAAGGCACTTACTCCATAGGCCATCAGAACACCTGTAAAAATACCAATAATACCTCCTGTGGCACTGATCATGATGGCCTCAAACATAAATTGAAAAACAATATCTGTTTTTTTTGCTCCAATGGATAGTCTCAGTCCGATCTCTTTGATCCGTTCCAATACGGAAGCGAGCATGATGTTCATGATGCCAATTCCACCTACCAGTAGAGAGATGCCTGCTATGGCTCCTAAAACATAATTAAAAACATCATTGGTACGTTGTTGTTGCTTGAGCAATAACTCTGGAATTTCGATCTCATAATCTACCACGTCAAAATGTTTTCGTGCCAACATCCGAGCTATGATGTCGGCAGTAGCAGATAATTTTTCTGTTTCTGCTACTTGAAGTACCAAGCGATCCAGCTGGTGATAATTGGTAGTGGTGGTATTGTCTTTATCTGCCTTTTTGATCATTGATTTGGTGATGAGATCTCTGTTTTCATATCTGATCAATACAGTTTTAAGTGGTACATATACGTCCATATTATAATCTCTTATACCCAATCGCTTGATACTATTTTCAGAAATAATTCTTTGCTCGAGAACCCCCATTACGGTGAGCCATTGGTTACCACATTTTAGCTTTTTACCTATGGGGTTTTCTGAAGGGAAAAATTTTGCTTTTATAGATTTACCAATGATACAGACGGGCATTCCATGAATTAAATTTTGCTCGTTGAACATAGTTCCTTCTTCAAGTTCAAAATTGAAGAGTTTGAAATAGGGGGGTTCCACGCCTACGAGTTTGGCCGACCTCCGAATGCCCTTATTCATAATATAGGTATCCATTACAATTTCTGGACTTATGGCCTGAATGTTAGGGAGCATTTTAGCGATAGCGTTTTTATCTTTTAATGTGAGTCCAGGAGAGTATTTATTTTTTTCTTTATTGAAAGGATCATCCGAAGAAATTTGTTCTTCTGTTTGTTCAATGATAGGTTTGATCACGATATTGTTCAGACCCACTAGTTTTATTTGGTCAATAATCTCTTTTTGAGCACCATTACCAATAGCAAGCATGGCAATTACTGCCGCTACCCCGAAAATAATACCTAAGCCCGTTAATATGGATCGAACACGATTAGAAAGTACCGCTTCAAAAGCAATAGTGAGATTGGCGATCAAGCGTTCTTTGTCGGGAAAATTATTTTCCATGGGAGGCTTCATGATCAAAAAGTTTTTGATGGTGAATTTAAACCTAGCTGTGCTGATACTTCTGTTTTTGATTCAGATAAGCGAATGATGTCTTGATCTTCGGCTTCTTTAATTTTACTTAAATACACTTCATCTCCGAAGGCCAAACCCTCAAGAATGATGACTTCATCACTATTGGTTTCTCCGATAGTGACTTCCTTTTTTATGACATTAATGCCATTTTTTTGGTAGACGTAGGTGATCGAGTCTTGATAGTTATATAGACATTCAAGCGGTATGAATAAGGCATCTTGATGGGTTTGCGTAATGATTTTATTAGAGGTAGTCATGGACGGCTTGATCAATTCATCAGTGCCTAGTAGTTCCACACTTACTTTAAATACTTTCGCATCAGAGTTGGGTCTTTGCTCTCCCACATTGGCTACTTTGATAACTTTTCCTTCTATGCTTTTTTCGGGAAAGGCATCCAAACCGATTTCAACCAGTTGACTTTTTTTGATTTTACGTATATCTACTTCATTGACGTAGGTTTGGGACAACATGACGGACAAGTCCGGAAGGGTGGCTACGATAGGGTTCCATGCACCAATTTGAGAACCAATTTTTACTGTACCTTCAGAATCTTTATAATAGATGAGCATGCCATCTTCAGGTGCATAAATCATAAATTTTTGTGTCAATTCTTTTAACCCTTTGAGTTCTAGACCTTGCTTTTGGAGTGAAGCTGTGACTTCAGTCATTTTAGCAATATTTTGCTTTTGCTTAATAAAATAATTTTCCTGGGCTTGTTGATGTGCTCTGGTTGCTTTTTCTACTTCAATTTCGGCTTTCTTGATGGTTGCGGGGGGCTCAAATTGGGATTGTTCTAAGGTCATATCACGTTCTTCGATTTCATAGGCTAGGTTGATGAGGTCATCTCTTGACTGGCGCATTTGGAGGGTGGTATCCAGTTGGGTTTGAATAAATTGTGATTGAATTTTATCATATTCAATCTGATATTCACTTAGTTTATTGGTAAGTTCTGATGCATCCAGTCGAGCGACATAATCACCCTTCTTCACATAGGTTCCTTCGTCAATCATGTCTTGAATAGTGACTTGCCAGATGCGATGGGCCCTTAAGCCTTTGGGTCCTTGAATTTCTACTGAATGCTTCGCTTCTAATTCTCCGGTAGTGATAACATCAACAATGAATACACCTTTTTTGACTTCTACGAGGATGTTGTCATTATTTTTTGTGGGCCGGTTGAGGAAGAAAAGGCCAGCTACGATTACAATTGAAACAGCGATACTGATGCGGATATTTTTTTTATTCATTTTGAGGTATTTAATTGATGTTTTTAATGAGATCGAAACCGGTTACCTATTTTTTTTATAAACCATTCATCCAGTAAGATCTTATTTTATTTTCCTCTGGAGTAGATTCATTTGAAATGATTAACTCATTGGGGTATTGGTAAAGATAGGTCTCTGCTTTGGCCTTTCTTTTTATGATTTTAGTTTTGCCTTTGATTTCTCGAATCAACTCGATCTTTACTTTCGAGCCATCGATTGTATTTTCTTGAAAATCATAAAGTAGCGCTCTCCATGTGTCAAGGTTCAGTTCGTTGTCATTGAGTTTATAGAAGACATCGTTTTCTTGGAAACCAATTTGGGTTCCAAAAGCATCAAGCTGATCGGTAGCCAATGCGATGATTTGATTGTTATCATTTAAACCTAATTTGAAGTTACCCCATAAGGCCAGTCTTTTTTCACCACCTTTTCGTATTGAGATCCCCGCCCAAGAAAGGTATTCTTCGATCGGTAATGGTTCATTGCCTTGAACATATCGACTGAAAAACGTCCCAATTTCAGGATAAGTCATGGCGGCGATGACATCGATAAGCTCATTGTCCTTAAAGGCATTTTCTTTGCCATATTTCTGGGATAGTTGTTTGAGAAGTCCTAATAAATTTAAGGTATCCTCGGAATATTTAATCAGGGCCAAGTCCAAGCACATTCCTATCAGCGCACCTTTTTCATAGACATTTCGATACATATCCTTGAATTCAGGATCAAGGATTTTTTGGCTCATTTCGGTAAATGAAATCAAAGGATAGGCTGAAGCATTTGTGATTTTTTCTTGAACTTCCTCTAAAAAGGTTTTAGGGTCATAGAGTCCTTGCTGCATTTGCATATGCATAGAATTGTATTCCGTCACCCCTTCATAAAGCCAAAGGTGCTGCGACATTTCAGGATTGATATAATTAAAATTGTGGATTTGCTCAGAATGAATGCTTAGTGGGGTGATAATATGAAAAAATTCATGGGCAGCTACGTCTCTTACAAACAGGGGTAATTGGTCGGCTACTGATTCTGGTAGCGTATAAAAGGAGGAGTAAGAATGCTCCAATGCACCCATACCTTTTGATAAACTTGGGTAATCCATGAGATAAATAAGGTAGGCATATTTTTTAACTGGTAATGTTCCGCCAAGATAATTGCTTTGGGCTACCATTAAGTCTTCAATATTTTCCATGATGTCGTTTGCACTGACTACTTTTTGTGGGGAGAACACTGAAATGAGAATTTCGGCACCTGCTATATTTTTGGTGAGGGTATCTGGTTGATTGTACATGATGGGACCGTCCACCAAAAAATGATAATCAGCAGCAAAATATAGATCAAGCGAATCGTTTAAGACATTCTTGTCGAGTGCGGTAGCTCCATAAGTATCTTTTGAGTGAAGGACGCGGAGTTCAAACGGGATTTCTTTATAACCATCAATGTACCCAATGATACCAAAGTTATTGAGTACAAAAACATTCCTATCAGCTTCAAAACTAGTTCCCCCTGGCTCAAAAAGAAAATTCTCGTCATAGCCTTCCATGCGATCGAAAGTATCGTTAATCCAATATTCAATACGACTGGGCTTCCCTGAGATCAGCCACTTATTAACTGAAATCTTGGATACTTCGAGGGGCTTACCTAGATCATCAAAGGCATCTAAAGTAGACACAAATTTTCCAAAATCTGAAATGCGGTAAGTCCCAGGTACGATTTTGGGTAAATGGAACTCTACCTCATCTTCTTGGATATCAGGTAAGGTCATCACCACCTGTAATCGATCTTCTTTTAAAGCGGTGAGATCTAGATTAATTTGGTAAGGGCCTTGAGCGGCCGCATAGAGTATTTGAAAAGAGGCGAATACATAAAAAACTATTTTCATATCAAAAATTCAAAAGCTAATGTAGTTTACCTTGCTCATTTAGCTTTTGTTTCAATTAGAAAATTTATGAATGGTAAGTTAAACTACGTTAAAATCGGACATAACTTATTTAGTCCCATTTCTTTTGCGTTCATGTTCAGTCAAATAGATCTTCCTTAATCTGATGGATTTGGGTGTAACTTCCACGTATTCATCTTTTTGAATGTATTCTAAGGCTTCTTCTAAACTGAATTTTTTAGGAGGAGGTAACTTGACATTCGTATCGGTACCTGAGGTACGCATATTGGTTAATTTCTTCCCTTTTTGAACATTCACGACCAGGTCATTACTTCTACTGTGTTCACCGATTACTTGCCCCATGTAAAGATCTACACCTGGATCTATAAAAAAGGAGCCTCTATCTAATAATTTATCTAGGGCAAATGGTGTTGCGGGTCCATTTTCTATAGAAATGAGAGACCCATTGATACGTCCAGCAATTTCACCTTTGAAAGGCTGGTATTCCTTGAATCGATGGGTCATCACAGCTTCTCCGGAGGTCGCAGTGAGCATATTATTTCTGAGCCCAATCAGTCCCCTCGCCGGAATATCAAACTCCAAATGTTGAATATTGCCTTTGGGTTCCATAATATTGAGTTCACCTTTCTTTTGTGAGGCCAATTCGATTACCTTTCCAGACAATGCATCTGGTACGTCTACTACGAGATGTTCTATCGGTTCCATTTTCACATCATCCACTTCCTTAAACATTACTTGAGGCTGGCCAATCTGAAATTCATAGCCTTCTCTACGCATCGTCTCTATGAGGACCGAAAGGTGCAAAACTCCTCTGCCATAGACTAAAAACCTATCTTCAGTATCCGTTTCTTCTACCCTTAATGCTAAATTTTTCTCTATTTCCTTCATGAGACGTTCTCTAAGATGGCGAGAGGTGACAAACTTGCCTTCTTTTCCGAAAAAGGGGGAGTCATTGATGGAAAACATCATGCTCATTGTAGGCTCATCAATGGCAATTCTTTCTATCAATTCTGGATGGTCAAAATCCGTCACCGTATCTCCAATTTCAAAGTCTTCGATACCTGTAATGGCACAAATATCACCACAATGAACTTCAGAAATTTTGTTTTTACCCAGGCCTTCAAAAACATGAAGTTCCTTGACCTTGACGCGTTTCATACTTCCATCTCGCTTACTGAGGCCTACTTGCATGTTTTCTTTGATTGTGCCTTGTGAAACGCGACCTATGGCGATTCGTCCAGTGAAAGCCGAAAAGTCTAGAGAAGTAATTTGCATTTTAAGGACTCCTTCCTTAAGGGGGGCAGGAGGGATGATTTCAATTATTTTATCGAGGAGTGGGGTGATGTCGGTTGTCGGCTCCTTCCAATCGTTGCTCATCCAGCCTTGTTTTGAAGAACCATATAAAGTATGAAAATCCAATTGATCTTCTGTAGCATCTAATGAATACATCAATTCAAATACCTGCTCATGTACTTCATCAGGCTTACAGTTTTCCTTATCTACTTTATTGACCACAATGATCGGCTTTAACCCTAAATCCAAGGCTTTACTCAAAACAAATCGGGTTTGCGGCATAGGACCTTCAAATGCATCCACCAATAAAATCACGCCATCTGCCATTTTCAGAACGCGCTCTACTTCTCCACCAAAATCAGAGTGACCTGGGGTGTCAATGATATTGATTTTAATTCCTTTGTAGTTTACCGAGACATTTTTTGATAAAATAGTAATTCCTCTTTCACGCTCGAGGTCATTACTATCCAGAATTAAATCTACTTTTTCTTCAGTTTCTCGTAAAAGCTGGGAATAATAAATAATTTTATCCACCAAGGTGGTCTTCCCGTGGTCAACGTGTGCGATGATGGCAATGTTTCGAATCTCTTGCATAGTATATTTGAACTAGCCGCAAAATTAGCCTAATTATAAATGAAAATACTTACGGAATCTCTAAATAAAAATTAATTGCGCGTTCAAGTGATATGGCATCCTTTATATTTGCTCATGAAATAACATTTTGGATGACCGAAAAGAAGTTTAATAAATATACTGTTACTGCCGCATTACCCTATGCCAACGGACCTGTGCATATAGGACATTTAGCTGGGGTATATGTACCTGCTGATATTTATGTGAGGTATTTAAGAGGTGTGGGTAGAGATGTAGCATTCATAGGAGGTTCCGATGAACATGGGGTAGCCATTACTTTGAAGGCAAGAACGGAAGGTAAAACCCCGCAGGAAATTGTAGATCGATATCACGAGATGATTAAAAACTCTTTTGCATCTTTCGGCATTAGTTTTGATATTTACTCGAGGACCAGTTCATTGCAACACCACAAAACGGCTTCAGTTTACTTTGAAAACCTTTATAAAAAAGGGGTATTTGAAGAAAAAGAGAGCGAGCAGTTTTATGATGAAAAAGCAGAACAATTCTTGGCGGATCGCTATATCAAGGGTACTTGTCCTACGTGTTCATTTGCTGAAGCTTATGGTGATCAATGTGAACATTGTGGCTCCACCTTGAGTCCTACCGAATTGATACATCCCAAATCTATGCTATCAGGAGAAGTACCGGTCATGAAAGCTACCAAGCATTGGTATTTTCCATTGGACAGATACGAAAAATTTTTAAGAGAATATATTTTACGAGATCATACAGAATGGAAATCCAACGTTGCGGGTCAATGCAAAAGTTGGTTGGATGGTGGATTGAGAGCCAGACCCATGACCCGAGATTTGGATTGGGGGATCAAGGTACCCATCAAGGGAGCTAAGGGAAAGGTGCTCTATGTTTGGTTTGATGCCCCTATTGGTTATATCTCTGCGACCCAAGAGTGGGCTGCGGCCAAAGGTAAAAATTGGGAAGATTATTGGAAAAAAGAAGACACTAAACTGGTTCATTTTATAGGTAAGGATAATATTGTTTTTCATTGCATTATTTTTCCATCCATATTGAAGGCCGAGGGCAGTTATATTTTACCAGACAACGTGCCTGCTAATGAGTTCTTGAACTTGGAAGGAAATAAAATTTCTACTTCCCGAAATTGGGCCGTTTGGCTACATGAATATTTGGATGATTTTCCAGACAAGCAAGACGTTCTGCGGTATGTACTCACCGCCAATGCTCCTGAGACCAAAGATAATGACTTTACTTGGAAAGATTTTCAAACTCGAAATAACAGCGAGTTGGTAGCTATTTATGGAAATTTCGTAAACAGAGCCGTTGTACTTACTCATAAATTTTTTGAAGGAACAGTCCCTGAACAGCAAGAACTAGAAAAAGTTGATGAAGATGCATTGCAGGCCTTGAGTAGCTTTCCAGATCGCATAGCCGGTGCTTTGGAACGTTTCAAATTTAGAGAAGCGCTGAATCACCTCATAGATTTAGCGCGTTTGGGCAATAAATACCTAGCAGAAACGGAGCCTTGGAAATTGATCAAAACAGATCCAGAACGGGTATCAACCATTTTAAATATCAGTTTACAAATGGCCACTTCGCTGGGGTTACTGTCGAAACCTTTTTTACCGAATACACATGATAAATTAAGCAAAATTTTGAATTTTGGAGGTTTGAATTGGCAGGATGCAGGTCGATCAGATAATTTAAAAAAAGCGACTGTATTGGGCCCTGCGGTATTGTTATTTGAAAAGATAGAAGATGAGGTCATTGAAGCCCAAATAAAAAAACTTATGGATACTAAAGAAGAAAATGAAGCGGCAGCCGTGCAGTTAACACCCATTAAAGAAGAAATTAACTATGACGATTTTATGAAAATGGATCTCAGGGTAGGGGAGATATTGACGGCAGAGCCGGTTCCGAAATCCAATAAACTACTTAAATTTACCGTCGACACAGGATTGGACCAGCGGACCATAGTGAGTGGTGTAGCCAAGTATTTTAGTCCTGAAGAGATGATCGGAAAAAAAGTAACGGTACTTTTGAATTTGGCACCTCGCAAGATTATGGGCATTACTTCACAAGGCATGCTTCTTTTTGCCGAAAATGAGGACGGAAGCCTTAAATCAGTGGCACCAGATACTACTGCCACCAATGGTGCAGGGATCAGTTAACAAGCGCTACGGTTTGGGGGCAGCGCTTTGAGATATTTGGATTCATAATTTTTGACTGAAAGTAACCTCAGTTGGTGAAGCCCAGTCTAGAACGTTTTGTCTAAGTATTTCGTCGGTCTCATTGAATTGTTCTGATTCGAAGGGTCAGAATGAATCAACGCACCCAAGGCTAGTTATAATCCCCTTCTGCAATGAGGTTAAAGACTATGTTGGAAGAAATGATTTTAAAGATCAGAAAGGAGCCCTATTGACAGCTAAAGATATGCTTATGATTTAATTTTTATTCTTCTTCTTATCAAGGATCAATGTGAAATTCCATCCTGCGCCTGTAGCAAAGAAAGCCACTTGAATAAAATCAGTATCATCATCATTTATCAAGTCAGTTATATTATCTACGCTGAATAACCAGAGTAATCCCAAAAATAAATTTAAAATCAGGATTATCGAAGTTCTATTGAATAGTTTTTTATGACAGCTTGATTTTTGCAATTAATAAAACTGATTAGTCTGTCTTACCGCAAAATAAAATTTAATAGTTAGTCTTGAACTAAAGGAATGTTTATGTTGTTTTGATATTATGAATATAACCTATGCAAAGCAAAAAAAATGTGCAAGTCTATTGAACAAATCTATTGTCAAGATGTATTCTTTCGCACCTGAATCAAATTGTATGGATATGGCTAAACAAAAAATTAAGGATAAAGTAATCGCTACTTTCAAAGGAGAATTGAAAAAGATGATCCTCAGAAAGATGAAGCAGTATTAATTCCCTAGGTTCCAAAGAGGAGGTGCGATGGAATGATTTTAAGGACAAGAAAGGAAGCCTTAAAAACTAAAACTGTCCGTTCGACGACAATAAATAGTCAAATTCATAAATGGTTAAAAAGCCAGAACAGCGCGAATTGTGAAAGTAGCGTTCCTAACGTTGAAGTCCTGCACCCTATGAAAAATCTCCTCACTGCCGAAATATTGAAACCACGCATAGTAGATATCGAACTCCGTCGATCTCTAATTTATGGGGTTGTAGAAAAAGTCCGGACTGTACGCACCGGTCGACTCTCGTTCTTAAGCTTGTTAGGTTGACCACCATAGTGTATAGCCTGCGGAAAAGCAAGGGTGCTACTAGACTCCGTAGAACTCCAATAGTATGTACCAGTAAAACCGCCAATCTCAGCCTTATTGATGTATAATTTATATAGCTCATCCTTACTAGGTAAAAACCAATCATCGTAAGTTACCCCTCCATCGTTAACACTGTAGTTTGCGGATACCCCAGCTGCATAGTTATAACTTCCTGCAGCACCCAATTGGCTGATAATGGCATTGGTATTTGCAAGCCCTGTACCCATTGCCGCTCCTGTTGCTCCTGTCCTAGTAATAGCTCCATTGTCCCATGTTTTATAACCGAGATCTGAAGTTGCTGCAATCAATCCCTTACAAAAAATGGCATTATATCCAGGATCGCCACTTTGTAAGATGTAAGCTACTTTATCTCCCTAATAAGTATCACCAATGGAGATGATGGCTGAGCAGGGATTTGGTGCCACTTGGACATAATGCGTTCCCTGAAAAGCAGGCAAGATAGTTTGTGCAGATAAATGGATCCATGAAAAGATAACAACCCCTCTTGTCAAGTATATTTTTTTAATGTCTCCATTTCTAATTTATACTATTATTAATGTTTTTTTAAAGAGCCATTTTACCCCATTTCAAAAGACAATACTTAAGAGATGGATGAATTCCTCTACCCAGCACAAACAAAACAGAGAAATATAAAAGGGCATAATTTTTTTCTATTGAATTGCATTCAAAATTTTATTTGGACAATAAAAAATCGTTTTCAACCACGACCTCCACCCTTAGTAAAGTCTTCTCATCCGAAGGTATTGCTTGGGTCCAAATTAATTTTTCGTGATGGATTTAAGCTACGCACAAGTCAAGAAATTATATGAGAAGGGAAAGGCACAAATTTTCTATAGGTACGTATCATTGGATTCAACTAGGCATGCTTTGCTAATATGAAATGGAATGGGGTGCGACTTGAGCAGGAGGAAGCTGCTCCTTTGATGATCCTGAGTGTGAAGTTTATGGGTCTTAGCAATATTGTTTTGTATTTGTTTGTTCACAAACCAACTAGCTAAATATGAAAAATATATTATTACTCCTAGCATTATTTATTGTCACATATTCATGTAATCCGACCTCCGAACCTAAATCAGAAGAGACTCCAAAAATAGAGGATGTACCAACCGTTATAGGTATTCAAATCACTAATGATGGTGTAAGATCATCCATAGTGGTGGGTGAAATGGGGAATACAAGTATTTGGGAAAAATACATTAAAGCACACAATGACAAAGACCTAGAAATCATATTAAGTATTAATGCCACAGACTTTAAAGCCCACTTACCTAATGGGGCCATTATTGATGGATCATAAAATCAAATGAGTGTTTTAAAAGAATGGTTCGCTAATAGTAACCCTCAATGGACTACCCGATGGATGATTGCTAATGCTGCCACAGACAAAGAGGGTATGGAACAACAATGGCTCACAACTGGACAAGAATTGACAGATTCAGTGGAAAGAGAGCAAATAACTTTGAATCATATCCACGATGTGCTTTTTGTTGATGGGAAAATCAAAATGATTAATGTTTACGAAAGAGCAAAAGCTATAGAATAAAGAGCAAAAGCTATTGAATAACAGCTTTCCTTTTATTCAACTAAAAAATCCTACTCATAAAGGAGGTTTTTTTTATTCTCTCCAAAAAAAACTCCTGAGATACCATATCCCAGAGAGAGCTGCTCCTTTGATGATCCTAGATGTGAAGCTTATGGGGCATAAAAAAGGATGCTCACCTGCAATTAAGTAAGAATCCTTTTTTTATTTATTTGAGGTAATATGTTAATAGTTTAACCACTCAATTTCAGGTTGATCAATAAGTTTTTATATCTTTTATCATTTAATCTCTTACATTTTCGCTCTTACCCCGTTCAGCTAACATTTTTATGAATTCACTTTGACTTTGCAGTTTGTCCAATAGCATCACGTGATCGTGATCATCTTTTCCTGAAACACCTACCCAATGAGTTGCGCCGTTAGGATAATTGATGTCATAAGTTCCAAAACCTACCCATCTCCCCTCGAATTCTGTTTTGAATTTTTTAATAATTTTGTCATGACCTATTTTGAATTGATTTGGATCGTCAATTTTCAGATCCCAAATATGAGTCCATTCATAATCTTCATTCGTTCCCTTTTGTCTGCTGAGCACTCTTCCCATATATGACGTTCCCCATTCTTCCACGTAATTATCCATTTGACTCCACCATAAGGGTGCTTTATCACCGACATTAGTTCCTTCCTAGAGATCTTCTCCCAGTTCCCAATACCATATGAGTCGATGAGTCATGCCATTATTCGCTCCTTTTCCGATAACCTGAAGTGCAACCCCCCCTTAATTAGGTTTCATATCTCCACAGCAGGTATCGTAAGCGGCTTCTATGTCACTTTGAGCAAAATCTTTTGCCTTGATCTCCTGAACATTAAAAACCATAGTTTGAGCTGAGAGGGTCAAACCGATCAGCACATTAGTTATTAAAAGAATTATTTTTTTCATTTTTAAATTGTTTGGTTGACAATAATTTTCAATTCTAATATGTATAAATTTCTTTAAATATTCAAATACAGGAGTTATCTACAATCTTTATAATATCTTTAACCATTGAGTAAAGCCGAGCTTTTTTCAGGAACTCTTTCAAATTAATTAGGCAAAAAAATCTTAGCTCAAGGTACAAAAGATACTACCTATTCCATGCCTTTGTTTAACACCAACGCTTTTGGGAAACACTCACGAGTACTATTATGTCCTTTTAAACAATACGATGAATGCCAGATTTGAATCTTTAAATCTTTTTCAGGACAACTCTAAAGTTAGTATTCGAGTCAAGGCAATGGCTTACTCGTAATATAAATTGGATGTAATTTTTTTTAATAATTTCCACAACCGAACATCAACGATTCAACCTTTTCTCCTCAAAGGTCACATCTTGATTTTTTCGATAATGAATGCGGTAATAGACCAAGCATTCATCGGCTCCTGCCTCCAACACAGCCTTCTGTGCGATTTCAGAGATCATCATGAGATCTTCGTATTTGCCCTCCATCACGGTTTCAAAAGGAGTTATTTCATATTTCACTCCGCTTTGTTGTATGATATTAATGGCACGATCGACGAAGGCATAGGTGTCGTGAGAACTACTTTTAGGAACAATTTGAATACCTAGGGTAATGAGATGATCTGTCATTGGACAAAAATACTAAATTGCTTCTGAAATGATCCAACCTCCGGTCCAACATGCTTGAAAATTAAATCCACCTGTAAGCGCATCAATATCCAAAACTTCGCCTGCGAGGTATAAACCCGGATATCTTTTGGCTTCCATAGTTTCGAAATTAATCTCACTCAAATCAATACCTCCTGCGGATACAAATTCTTCTTTGAAAGTACTTTTTCCAGTTACTTGAAAAAGGGCTTGGGTGAGTTCCTCTATCAATCGATTTTGAGATTTTTTAGTCAATTCAGCAAAGGGAGTTTCGGTAAGTTCAAGTTTTTGAATCAATCTTTCCCAATAGCGATGAGGTATTTGATTCGTTTTATAATTTTTGATCAACTTTTTGGGATGTACTTTTTTCAGTTGATCAATGACTTCTTTCCATGCTTGAGCCGTTTGTCCTGAAAAGTTAATCTGTATCTGAAAGTTATAATGGCACCCATTAAGGTGTAGTGCAGCGACTGATGATAGTTTTAGAATCGCAGGTCCACTGAGACCCCAATGGGTTATGAGTAAGGGTCCTGTTTCTGTAAATTTACTACCGATTACCCGTACGGTAGTTTCAGGGAAGGAGGTGCCGGGTAATTCATTAATTCTATCATCTTGGATATTGAAGGTAAACAAGGATGGGACAATCTGCGTCGTCTTTAGACTCAGTTCGGTAAGTAGGCGCCAACCGCTTTTCGTTGCGCCTGTGCTGAATACAACGGCATCGGCGGCGCGTATTTCTGTATTTGTATATATGAGCCAATCGGTGGATTTAACTATCTTTTTTACCGCACAATTTCGGATCAATTCGATACCCAAATTACCTATTTCTTTTTCAAAGCAATCGATAATTGTTTGCGAATTATTGGTTGTGGGGAAGATGCGTTGATCTACCTCTTCATGGGTAGCGACCCCTCTTTTATAAAGCCATTCTTGCATGTCCTTGGTATTAAACCGCTCAAAAGACTTGAAGAGTTTTTTTTGACCGCGGGGATAGAACTTGACCAAATCACCTGGTTTTTGTCGTCCATTGGTCACATTACATCTACCACCCCCTGATATTTTTACTTTGGTAAGGGTTTTTGAGGTTTTCTCGATAAGGGTAACTTGATATGTAGGATTTTTATCTTTGATGTTTATGGCTGAAAAATAGCCTGCAGCACCCCCACCGATTACAATAACTCTTTTCCCCATCAGCTATGGATTGGAGGATGTGATAAATGAGTATGGCCAAAAAACATCATCCATTGAATTGATTCATGGTATTTTCAATACCTTGTGTGCAAAAGGTAAGTGCGGCATCAATGGCGCAATCCATATCTAAGACAAGGGCTTTCATTTCTTTCTGATTGAAGGGAGAAAGGACATAATCTATTTGTCTACCCTGGCTATAGTCATCGCCCACCCCAAACCTTAGTCTTGGATAATCTTGGCCACCTATTAATTCCTCAATATTTTTAAGACCGTTATGACCTCCTGCAGACCCTTTTTGTCTCATTCTTAATTTCCCATAGGGTAGGGCTAAGTCATCGGTGATGACCATCATATTCGGTTTCGCTACTTTTAAGTATTGCATCCAGTAGTTAACTGCACGACCACTTAAATTCATGAAAGTACTCGGCTTGAGCAGGTAGATACTTCTTCCCTTATGCTTTAAAAGGGTCCAAAATCCATATCGGCCCTGTTCAAATTTAATTTTCTTTTGATCAGTCAGTCGATCTAAAATTAAAAACCCAATATTGTGTCGGGTGAGTTCATATTCTACACCTGGATTACCTAGTCCAATGATTAAATATTTCATGAATGCTTTTTAAAACTTATTTTAAATTCACTGCGTTACCTTTTTTGAAGCGCATTAGCTATTCAATCTAGAGATTTCTTTTTCATGTCTATAAATGTATTCATAAAAGAAAAAAACCCACCTTGATGGCGGGTTTTTTTCCATTGTCAATCATTATTGATTCAATGATTAATCTACTTTTTCATCAGAGGTTCCAGTTTCTGCGGCTTCTGCGGCTTCTGCGGCTTCTGCGGCTTCTTCTTCTTCAGTTTTACCTTTCATCGCTCTAGGTACATCAACAGAACAAATAGATACCAGTTGGTTGGTCAAAACCTCATATTCTTGTGGTGCCAAATCTCCTACTTTGATCGTTTTACCCAACTCAAGTTTAGAAATATCTACATTAATGCTCTCTGGCATATCTTTAGGAAGTGACTTAATCATTATCTTCGGCGTTTTCATAATCAATCTACCTCCTGTTTGTATACCGGGAGCAATGCCCTGAGTGACTACGGGGATACTCATTTTGATAGGCTTGTCTTCAAATAGCTCTAAAAAATCCGCGTGGAGGATGACTTCACTTACTGGGTGAAATTGAATATCCTTAAGGATAGCTTTTTTAATTTCCCCTTCAATATTAAGCTCAACGAAACGTGCTTCTGGCGTATAGACCACATCACGGAAAAGTATCATGGGTGCAGAAAAATGAATCTGCTCTTTACCACCATATACTACACAAGGAACAAAACTTTCACCTCTTAGTCTTTTGGATTCTGTTTTGCCAAGATTTGCTCTATTATACCCTATAATCTCAACTATTTTCATAATAATTAATTGTTTTTAAATAAAAAGTTCACTTATTGATTCATGACTGTGTACTCGACGTATTGCTTTGGCAAATAAGCCAGCCACACTCAATATCTTTATTTTTTCGTTTTGTTGTTTTTGAGGAATTGAATCCGATATCACTACTTCTTCCAACACCGATGAGTCAATTGTTTCATAGGCTTTTCCTGATAATATACCATGGGCACAAACCGCCCTTACTGACTTAGCTCCTTTTTCTTTTATTAATCCAGCCGCTTTACAGATGGTCCCTGCTGTATCGATCATGTCATCCACCAAAACCACATTTTTTCCTACCACATCACCAATGACTTGCATAGAGGCCACTTCATTGGCTCGCTTTCGTTGTTTGTCACAGATGACAATTTCTGCATTAAAAAACTTTGCGTAAACTCTTGCTCGAGCACTTCCTCCAACGTCTGGTGAAGCAAACACGAGATTATCTAGATTTTTGGTCTTGAGGTAAGGTACGAAAATAGCACTTGCATCTAAGTGATCTACCGGGATATCAAAAAAGCCTTGAATTTGACCGGCATGCAAATCCATGGTCATGAGCCGATCCGCTCCAGATGCGGAGAGCAGATTAGCGATCAGTTTTGCACCAATGGAAACACGAGCTTTATCTTTCCTGTCTTGTCTGGCATAACCAAAATAGGGAACCACAACCGTAACATATTTGGAACTGGCTCTGCGTGCCGCATCGATCATCAAAAGCAGTTCTAAGATATTATCGGCAGGAGGATTAGTAGATTGAATTAAAAAGACTTCACAGCCTCTAATAGACTCATTGTAACTTACATGAAGTTCACCATCGCTAAATTTTTGAGAGGTAATGGCGCCTAGGGGGTTGTCATAAGCAATAGCTATCTTTTCAGCTAATGCTTGCGTTCCTTTTCCAGCAAAAAATTTAACAATGGTCATGCTATTTGTATCATTTCTTACTTTTTTAAAAGCAAAAAGATCGGACGATTAGAGTTGGCCTACTAGGGCTCGAACCTAGACTCTTCTGAACCAAAATCAGACGTGTTGCCAGTTACACCATAGGCCAATTAGACGGCAAAAATAGAATTTATTTATTGAAATTAAAAAACCATTTTTGAATATTAATTATTTTTTATCATTATTTCACTTTTTTTGCTACCCATTTTCGAGCATTTACAAATGGCTCAATCCATGGACTGACCTCGTGCGCCATTTTATTTTGATGATGACTCCAATTCCAAGGAAAGAGCGATCGCTCTAAATGGGGCATCATTGCGAGATGTCTCCCGTCTTTAGAAGAAAGCGCAGCTGCGCCAAAAGAACTTCCATTGGGATTCCCAGGGAATGCATCATAGCTGTATTTCATAGGAATCTTATAAGCGTTTTCATTACTCTTCAGATCAAATCGACCCTCACCATGTGCTACCCAAATACCTAATCTACTCCCTGATAAAGAATGTAATAAAATAGAATCATTGGGCTGAATAGTCACATTGATAAATGCCGACTCAAACTTACCCGAAAGATTGTGGCGTAGTTGTGGATGATGGGTATCCATTGGATATATTTTTTTCAGTCCCATCATTAATTGACATCCATTACATACCCCTAGACTGAGGGTATCATCGCGATCATAAAAGTCATCAATTACTTTTTTGGCCTTTGGATTATACAAGAATGAACCTGCCCAGCCCTTTGCAGAGCCCAACACGTCAGAATTTGAAAAACCACCCACAAAAACGATAAAGTTAATGTCGGTTAAATCTTCTCGGCCTGCAATAAGATCGGTCATATGAACATCCTTGACATCGAACCCCGCCATCCAAAGTGCGTAAGCCATTTCACGGTCTCCATTAACACCTTTTTCTCGAATGATTGCAGCACGAAGACCTGAAGATGATTTTCTGTCTAAATCAATGCCGTAATTTCTCAGTTTACCGTCAAAACCTTGAGGATAGGTATAGCTTAATGGCTGTTGGGTGTAGTTAGTAAATCTAAGTTTAGCTAGTTTTGGTAACGTTTGCTTGGCATCCAGCAGGAAGGAGGTATGGCTCCATTTATTTCGGAAATCAGCTATATTTAGGTCGAGGATAAGATCCTCTTGGGTCACACTCAATTGGCGATGACTAGTGGGTTTACCAATAGGATAAAAAACAATAGCTGAAGCTTGGAGTGCAGAAAGTGCTGCAGCTTTTACTTGTAACACGACAGCCGGTTTTTCAGCAAAAAGGATTTTAACAACATCTGATTCTGGAAGAAGAGACAAATCAATTTCCATGCCGCCAGATCGATTTGGAAAATTCATTTCGAGTAGTGTGGTAATTAATCCACCTGCAGCGACATCATGACCTGCTAGAACGAGGTCGTCATGGATGAGTGTCTGAACGAAATCAAAGGTCAATTTAAAAGTAGCTGCATTGACATCTGGAGTTTGATCTCCAAGTATGTTTTGGGTCTGTCCCCAACTGCTGCCTCCCAATTCAAACGCTCCTCCTGAAAAATCAATGTAGATTAAAACCGATGCCTCTTGCGGCTGGATAGCCGGTAGGATTACTTTCCTAATATCACTGACCTCAGCTCCTGCACTGACGATCACCGTACCTGGTGCCATGACTTTTTGACCATTAGGATATTTTTGGGTCATGGACATCGAATCTTTTCCTGTAGGGATGTTGATACCTAGTTCGGAAACAAATTCGCTGATTTCTTTAACGGCCGTGTACAATCGGCTGTCTTCTCCTTCATTTTTAGCAGGCCACATCCAATTGGCACTCAAGGAAATTCCTTTTATTCCATGAGTCAAAGGAGCAAATACCAGATTGGTCAAGGCTTCCGCAACTGATAATCGGGATCCTGCACCTGGATCGATTAAGGCCGCTGCTGGTGCATGACCAATGGAGGTAGCCGCCCCTTTATGGCTCTTAAAATCCAGGGCCATCACTCCAACATTGTTTAGAGGAATTTGAACTTCCCCTACGGTTTGCTGTATCGCTACTTTTCCAGTGACCGAGCGATCTACTTTATTGGTTAACCAATCTTTACTGGCGACCGCTTCTAGTTTAAAAATGTCATGGATCATTTCTTCTAGTTTGGAAGAAAGATAGCTCTCACTTTTAAAATTTTTATTAAGGGTAATGCCTTCGATCACCGTAGTGGGAGAAGCACCAAAAAGATGTTCTAATTTAAGATCGAAAGCTTTTATTTTTTGATCATTAATAAACAGTAACCGTTGGTCGGATGAGGTAGTGCCTACCTCATAATAGGGCGTCCTTTCTCGATCCGCCACTTGTTTAAGGTATTCGGTATGTTCTTCTCCAATGACCAGACCCATTCTTTCTTGAGATTCATTACTTAAGATTTCTTTATCGGAAAGGGTAGGGTCACCCAGGGGAAGCTTATTTACATTGATTTCCCCTCCCGTATCTTCCACTAATTCGGAGAGACAATTTAGATGCCCGCCCGCACCATGATCGTGGATGGAGATGATCGGGTTGTCTTCAAGTTCGGTCATGGCTCGAACCGCGTTAGCGACCCGTTTTTGCATTTCCGGATTTGAGCGTTGCACTGCGTTGAGTTCTATGGCATTTTCAAACGCACCTGTTTCCACAGAAGAAACCGCTCCGCCTCCCATGCCAATGCGATAATTATCACCTCCCAAAACAATGATTTTTTTATCAGGTGTAACCTTTTGTTTTAGGGCTTCTTTGCGTTTCCCAAACCCGATGCCACCTGCCAACATAATTACCTTATCAAAGGCATAGATTTGATCATTTTCCTCATGTTCGAAAGTCAATACCGAGCCGCAAATAAGGGGTTGACCAAATTTGTTACCGAAATCACTGGCACCGTTAGAGGCTTTGATGAGGAGTTCTTCAGGAGATTGATAGAGCCATTTTCTAGCGTTGATTTGCGTTTCCCAGTCGCGACCCTTTTCCGACCGAGAATAAGCCGTCATGTAAACGGCAGTACCCGCCAAGGGCAAGCTTCCTTGGCCACCTGCCAGTCGATCTCTTATTTCACCACCGGCCCCAGTAGCTGCGCCATTGAATGGTTCTACCGTCGTGGGAAAATTATGAGTCTCTGCTTTCAAAGAAATGACTGAATCAAAATCTTTCGTTTCGAAATAATCAGGTCTGTTTTGTGATTTTGGAGCAAATTGTTCGATCCGAGGTCCTTGAATGAATGCAACATTATCTTTATAAGCCGATACGATGAAGTTAGGGTGATCTTTGGAGGTCTTTTTAATCCACTGAAACAAAGTTTTTTCTTTGGCTTTACCGTCGATGATAAAATCTCCATTAAAAATCTTATGTCTACAATGTTCTGAGTTTACTTGCGAGAATCCAAAAATTTCTGAATCAGATAGCAGTCTGCCGATCTCTTCTGAGACGCCCATGAGGAAAATGATTTCTTCTTCACTTAATGCCAAGCCCTGTTTTTGGTTAAAAGAATGGATATCCTTGACGGTGGCTATAGGTTCAGACTTTTGATCTAATGAAAAAACAGCTTGATTTAAAATCTCATATTTTTGCTCAAGCATGGGATCAAAACTTATTTGATCTTTCTTAAAAGTTTCTATTCGGAAAATGCCTCCGATATTACAATTTTGGGCGATTTCTACGGCGTTGGTACTCCATGGAGTAATCATTTCTTTTCTGGGCCCATTAAAGAAACCTGAGATCTCAGCATTTCCTAGGTGTTCAGCTCCAGAGAACAACCAAGATAATTTATCTAAGTCTTCGATTTTGAGAAGAGAATGACTACCTACCGAGAGGTATTCAGTTGCAGATTTTTTAAAAAAGTAGATCATGTAGCTTGTAAAAAGGGGTAAAAATAGGTTAAAATTTGGGCTTTGCTATTCCTTTTTATGAGGTTTCGTTTCAAGACTTTGAATATAAGTTAAAACGGCTGGATGAACAGGTATTTTGTGGTGCTTTTCTTTCAGGATTGTATAAGCTCCAAGGGCCAATAGAGGAGTAATTTTATTTACGTCAATGAGGGGATCTTCTGCACCTAAAAAAGCATGGATATGGGAAGACTTCCTTAAGAAAAGTTTTAATAGGTTACTTGAAAATGAGATATCCCTAAAATAGGTCCATGAGCGATACACTCTTTCGAGGGCCGCTTGAGTGGAAAGTTCCCTGTGAATGAATCGATTCATTGAGGCATCTAGCAACCCTACATATTTGAGGATGCCCATGAGAAAATGGAATTGCTTAAAATTTTGAGTCAGATAATGAAATAGAAGCCGGGTGGGCCAAGTGGTACTCATCATATACCAAGGAGATTTATAAAAACCATCTGGGGCGATTAAGATTAATTGGGAGACATACGTTGGAAAATAGATGGCCAAAAAGAGGGCAAATCGACCCCCTAAACTGAACCCTGCTACACTGAAGTTTTTGATTTGCTCTTTTTCGATAAACATTGACATGAGGGTAAACCAATCCTTTGGGCTTAATTTTTTTTCTGGTCCTGTACTTTCACCATGGAAGATGAGATCAAAAGAATAGATTTCAAATCCCTTCAATTTCTCATGATAGAGATCAAATGCAGTTCGATCTTGACCAAAACCATGAAAAAGCAATAATTTTAGTTCACTTTTACCCGATACGGTATAGCCCAAACTGTATTTTTCAAGGGTTATTTTTTTGGTTTTCGCAGACATTTAGATGATAATTCAAATTTAGAAGACAAAATAGGATAAGTTTTCTTAAAAACCATGGAAACTTTTAGTATAATAGTAGTTTCTTAAGTTTTTTTAATCATTTTTGTAGTCGATGATCAATCAAATATCACATATAACGAAAGTCAAGGTCATTTCCGTTGCAGAAGATCTTTTTATGCGACTTGGGGTAAGAAGCATCACCATGGATGAGGTAGCGCGCACATTGTCAATGTCAAAAAAAACCTTGTATCAATGTTTTGAAAATAAAGACCAGTTGGTGTCTGCTACAATGATCGCGCACATCGAGCGCGAGGAAGAGGCTTTTAAGAGAATTCATGAAGCTTCTGGTAATGCCATAGAAGAAATTCATGGATTGGCTGAAATCATGCGCAAAAACTTGGGACAATTGAACCCTACGACCCTATTTGATATCCAAAGATTTCATCCTCATGCCTGGGAGACCTTTTTAGATTTCAAAGATAAATGTATTCAAGGGCACACGTCAGATAATATTGTTCGTGGAGTCAATGAGGGTTATTACAGACCTGAAATCGATGCCAATATCATGGCAAGATTACGGGTGGAGCAGGTAAGCTTGATGTTTAAGCCCAGTGTGTTTTCAAGCGCTGATTTTGATTTCAAACAAGTTCAGTTACAGGTACTGGATCATTTTATTCATGGACTTTTAACGGATAAAGGTCGAGAATTATATGAGCAATTTCATTAAGAATCCAGTCTATTCAACCAGAAATAAAAGTTTATAAATTAACGGGGATGAAAAAAATATATTTTTGCTTTTTTGGTGTATTTCTAATCTGTACTTCACCTGCTTTTGCTCAAGAAGTTCAAGAAATGACCATTGAGCAATGTCTAGAATTTGCTCTTGGCAATAATGAAACGATTCAAATTTCTGAGCTTAGTATTAAAGATGCAGAAGCTGAAATTCGAGGTATTGTTGCTTTGGGTCTACCTCAAGCAACCCTGAGAGGGGGGGTAAACTATAACTATGAAGTTCAAACCAGTCTAGTAGATGCGAGTAATTTTGATCAGACTCTTGCTCGAGGGACGCTGACCGAAATTCAATTTGGTTTACCCTACGATGGAAATTTAAGTGTGGGCGTGAGTCAACTTATTTTTGATGGGGCCTATTTTGTAGGTATTCAAGCGTCCAAAACCTTTATGGAATTATCCAGGAAAGAAAATGAGCGAACTAAAATTGAAGTAGTAGCAGCGGTGACCAAAGCCTACTATAATGTACTGATCAATCAAGCACAACTTTATTTACTCAGTCAAAATTTTAGTCGTTTGGATACTTTACTTCGAGAAACTACCCAGATGTACCAAAATGGATTTGCCGAACAGATCGATGTGGATAGAATCAAAGTGAGTTACAACAATATTAAGGTCAATTTAGAAACACAAATCCAATTGTCGGGAATCAGTCAAAAGTTGTTGAAGTTCCAAATGGGTATGCCATTGAATACCCGGATAGAGCTTACCACTTCCTTGATGGATGTCAACCTTGGGATACCGGAGCTAGCTGTCGATTTTGACTATTATGATCGAATTGAGTATTCTTTGCTAGAGACCAATAGAAGTTTAGCCTTTTTGGACAAAAAAAATTATCTCTCCCAATATCTACCAAAAATTTATGGAAACTTTAATTATGGTTATAATAATGCGACAGGCATAAGTAGTGATTTATTTGGTAACAACTGGTATAATTTCGGAACGGTGGGGGCTACTATTTCAATCCCTTTGTTCGAAGGGTTTTCTAAAAAAACTAAAATTCAACAGTCCAAGATAAAAATTGAGCAATTGGATTACCAGAAAAGTTTTTTACAAAAAAACATTGATATTGAAATCGATCAACAGAAGATCAGCTTGGAAAGTAATCTCAAAATCTTGGAGGTACAACGTCAAAATCAAGAACTGGCAGCCAATATCTTCCGAATCACCAAAATTAAATTTCAAGAAGGCATTGGCTCAAATTTAGAATTAACCAATGCCGATAATGAGTACAAGGCAGCTCAAACCAATTATTTAGCCACATTGTATAAATCTATTTTATCTAAAATTGATTTATTGAAAGCGACGGGAACTTTATATAATACGAAATCATAACCAAATGAAACTATTACAAACGTATTTATTATTACTAGGTATCTGTATGATCACTTATTCATGTGAAAGTACATTGGGTGAAGAGGGTAAGAGGGAAAAGATCGAGGGGCTTAAGGTACAACTTGAGGAAATTAACAATGAAATTATTGCTTTAGAAAAAGACCTTCAACTTTCGGGAGTTGAAGATGAACTACCTCCGAGCAGAACATTGGTGACTGCCTTTTCCTTAGAAACATCGAAATTCCATCATGAGACAGAAATAAGAGCATCGGTAGCCTCTCGCAAAAACGTATTACTCACTGCCGAATCGATGGGTAAAATTGAAAGCATTTACGTTTCGGAAGGACAAACAGTTGAGAAAGGCCAACTTCTGGTGACACTCAATTCACAAGTGGTACAAAACAGTATTGAAGAAATTAAAACACAATTGAAATTGGCTACCGTACTTTTTGAGAAGCAAACCAATCTTTGGAATCAAAATATAGGCACAGAGATTCAGTATTTACAGGCAAAAAGCAATAGGGAATCTTTGGATCGAAAATTGAAAACGTTAAAGTCACAATTGAGGATGTCAACAATATATGCACCTTTTGACGGCGTAGTAGATAAAATTGTGGCTAAGGTGGGAGAGTTTTCTCAACCCGGATTACCTATGGTCAGATTAATCAATCCTGAATCGAATTATTTGAAAGCCGATATCTCTGAGTCTCTATTGGGTAAGTTTTTAGTGGGAGATACAGTTCAAATTCACTTTCCAAATCAAAATCAAAATAAATCCTCAGTGATTTCCTCCCTAGGACAGGTGATCAACGATCAAAATAGAACCTTCGAATTGGAGGTTCTTATGCCCGAATTAGCCTTTTTGGTAAGACCAAATCAAGTAGTTGTTTTGCGCTTGGTGGATTACTCGAATGATGATGCGATGGTAGTACCCACTAAATTGATCCAAACGGATAATAAAGGAAGTTTTATTTATGTCTTAGAGGGTAAGGCTGTTGACAAGAAAGCAAGTAAAGCTTATGTGAATACAGGTTATTCATTTGATGATCAGACTGAAATAGTCTCAGGCTTATCTGAGCAACGAATGATCGTGGATAAAGGTTATAGAGCACTTACTCAAGGAACATTGGTTGAGATAACGGTTGATAAATAAAATGGAAAAAGATTCACAGAGGCCTCAGAATGACAATCTGGAAAGTAGGGATAAGCAGTTTGGCTTGACCACCCTTGCCTTAAAAAATAAAACTACTGTTTTTGTACTCACTGCTCTGGTGATTTTTATGGGAATCTCCACTTATCTGGGATTACCTAAGGAAAGTTTTCCAGAAATAGAGCAACCCATAGTTTACATTGGGACGATGCATCCTGGAAATTCTCCTGTAGATGTTGAAAATCTAGTTACCAGACCTATAGAAAAAGAGTTGAATACGATATCAGATGTAGAGAATATTACCTCGACTTCGGTACAGGATTATTCGACCATCATGGTTGAATTTACTACAACTACTGAAATTCAAGATGCACTTACTAAGGTCAAAGATGCAGTGGATCGTGCTAAGCCAGAACTTCCCACGGATCTTCAACAAGAGCCAAACATCTTTGAAATGAATTTTTCTGAATTTCCGGTAATGAATATCAATCTTTCAGGTAATTTCAGTATTGAAGAGCTCAATAATTATGCTGAATTACTTGAAGAGGAAATTGAGAAACTTCCAGAGATATCCAAGGTAGATATCCGAGGGGTGAATGAAAAAGAAGTGAGAATTAATATTGACCCCTATCAAATGGAAGCTAGGATGGTAGGCTTTGGAGATATTGAGAAGGCTATTAGAAGTGAAAACCTAACCCTTTCCGCTGGAAACATGAAAGCGGGAGAAATCAGGAGATCGATTAGAATTGTTGGGGAATTTGATCAATTTGAAGACCTACTAGAGGTAGTAATCAAAAGTGAGAAAGGGAATATAGTTTATCTCAAAGATATCGCTGAAGTCAACTTTGATTATAAGGAGAAAGAAAGTTTTGCTCGACTCTATACCCAATCAGTGGTCATGCTCGATGTGGTTAAAAAAAGTGGTGAAAATTTATTGACGGCAACAGAAAAAATCAATACTATCATCGCAGACGCTCAAAACAATATTTTTCCTGAGGGATTGATTATTGTTAAAACAAATGATCAGTCTGCGCGGACCCGAAAGATGGTAGATAGCTTGGAGAATAATATTATTTCTGGAGTTATTTTAGTGGTTTTGGTCTTGTTATTTTTTTTAGGGGTCCGCAACGCATTATTTGTGGGCATGGCGATTCCACTCTCAATGTTCATTTCTTTTATCATTCTAGGAATGCTTGGATTTACGATCAATATGATGGTCTTGTTTTCTCTCATTATGGCCTTGGGGATGTTAGTCGATAATGGTATTGTAGTAGTTGAAAATGTTTATCGATTGAGAGAACGGGGCTTTAACGCTTTTGAAGCTACAAAGATAGGTGTGGGAGAGGTAGCCTTACCGGTAATTGCTTCAACGGCAACTACTTTGGCCGCTTTTTTGCCCTTGGCATTTTGGCCAGGTTTATTTGGGGCATTTATGAAATATTTGCCCATTACACTCATCGTTACTTTGAGTTCTTCGTTATTCGTAGCCCTGGTGATCAATCCAGTACTCATCCTGGTTTTTATGCAATTGGACAAAGGAGAGAAGCCCAATCATAAGCGGATTCTTATTACGTTTTCAATGGGTGCGTTTTTGGGTGTATCACTCTTGCTACTGGACTATACCGTGATGGGTAATTTGATTCTTATTTTTGGTTTTATTTATTTGTTAAATGCCTATATACTGGCTCCTGGGTCGAGGAAGTTTCAAAACAAATTTTTGCCTTGGTTGGAAGGCAAATACAGTGTCTTATTGAAGTTCTCATTATCAGGTATTTGGTCTTATGTATTCTTTTTTGGAACGACGGGCTTATTGATATTGTCTTTTTTGTTGATGAATATATTCCCTCCCAATGTGGTCTTTTTCCCAAAGACAGATCCAAAATATATCAATGTATTTATTGAATTCCCTGTGGGAACGGATGTAACAACTACGAATAGCTTTTCGCAAAAGATAGAGGATAAGGTGATTAAGCTGATGGAGCCTTATGGAGCCTTGGTAGAATCGGTTGTTTCCAGCGTAGGAGAAGGAACGGCAGACCCCAATGATCCTTCTGCTTTTGGTCAAAAAGACACCCCAAATAAAGCGAGATTGACCATTAATTTCCAAGAATTTCAATTTAGGAATGGTATCTCTACCGCTCAAATCATGGATGAGGTTCGGGAAAATTTAACAGGTTATCCAGGAGTACAGATTACTGTAGATCAAAATTCAGATGGACCGCCGACGGGTAAACCCATCAGTATTGAAATTACAGGAGATGATTTCGATGAGTTGGTGCAAATTTCTGAAAATATGGAAAATTTCATTAATGAATCTGGAATCAAAGGAATTGAAAAATTGAAAGCAAATTTAGAGACGGGTAAACCTGAACTGATCGTAGATATAGATCGTGACAAGGCGCGACGATTTGGATTGTCTACGAGTGCGATAGGTAGCGAAATTCGCACAGCCTTATTTGGTAAGGAGATCTCTAAATTCAAGCAAGGGGAAGAAGATTATGCCATTCAATTAAGGCTCATGGACAAGTACCGTTATGATGTAGATGCGCTGATGAATAAAAGTATTGTTTTTAGAGATCCTACCGATGGAAAAATGCACATCGTACCTATTTCTGCGGTAGCTAAGGCTTCTCTGAGTACTACTTATGGATCGATAAGGAGAAAAGATTTGAGTAGGGTGATTACTTTGAGTTCAAATGTGGAGAGCGGTTACAACCCGACAATGGTCAATGATGAGATTAAAAAATCCCTTCAGAAATTCGAAATGCCCTACGGATACGCCTTCAAATTTGGTGGAGAACAAGAGAAACAAGCAGAAGAAATGGCATTTTTGAGCAATGCTTTGCTGCTGGCTATTTTCATGATTTTTCTCATCATCGTGTCACAGTTCAATAAAGTTACAACCCCTTTTATCATTATGATTTCTGTAATTTTAAGTACCATAGGTGTATTCATGGGCTTGATTATTTTTCAGATGGATTTTGTGGTAATCATGACTATGATTGGAATTATTTCTTTGGCCGGAATAGTAGTTAATAATGCTATTGTATTGATTGATTTTATTGAAGTAAGCAGAAAACGAAAACACATTGAGTTAGGCCTTAAAAATCTAGAAATAACTCATATTATTGAAGCCATAGCTGAGGCTGGAGCTACGCGTCTGCGTCCAGTTCTACTCACAGCAATCACTACGATTTTGGGTTTGATTCCTCTTGCTGTGGGGATCAATATTGATTTTATGAAATTTTTAAGTGAGTACGACGCTGATTTTTATCTTGGTGGAGATAATGTAGCCTTTTGGGGACCGATGTCTTGGACTATTATTTTCGGATTGACCTTTGCTACTTTTTTGACCTTGATCATTGTCCCTGTGATGTATTTGTTTTTTGCCCGTATCAATCGTCGTTTGGGACTCAGTTGATTTAAATAGATTATCATTTATTAGTTGTAATCTGCATGTCTCGAATTGTTATTCTTTGCGTCGTTGTATTGGTCTACTTTCTCATTGAATACTATGTATTTCAGGTGGTTCAATTGCTTACCGTAAAATCGACACCTTTGATTACCCGATGGGTTTGGTCAAGTTATTGGCTGTGGGTCGTATTGATGATTACGGGCTTTGCTTTGTACACACAACTAGATGCAAAAACGTATGCAGGTCTTCGAGTATTCATAAGTGCTTTATTTTTCATCAACCTGATCGGTAAATTATTTGCCTCCTTGGTGCTATTGGGTGATGATGTACGCCGTTTGGTGAGCTATCTTAGTCAGTTTGTAATCAGCAATGAGGATCCACAGATCGCCGGAAGAACAGCGTTTATAGGTAAAGTTGCTTTGCTTACCGGTGTACTGCCCATGATGGGTCTTTCGTTTGGGATCTTGTCAGGTGCGCATGACTATCGAGTCAGACGAAGGGATGTTTACTCACCTCATTTGCCAAAGGCCTTCGATGGGATCAGATTGGTTCAAATCTCTGATATCCACACGGGTAGTTTTTTTAATAAGACCGCGGTTAGGGGGGGAGTAGACCTGATCAATCAAGAACGGGGAGATATGATATTGTTCACGGGAGACTTTGTGAATAATCAAAGCGATGAAGCCAAACCTTACTTAGATCTTTTTGCCAAAGTCAAAGCTCCTTTAGGGGTTCATGCGGTGATGGGAAACCATGATTATGGCGATTACCATCGCTGGGATTCGATGACAGAAAAACAACAGAACATTAAGGATTTGCACCAGATGCATAGATACATGGGGTGGAACATTATGTTGAATGAAAACAAGATCATCACTGCAGATGGCGAATCTATCGCCTTATTAGGACTTGAAAATTGGGGAGCAGGTCGGTTTTCAAAATATGGAGATATGTCCAAAACCTATGAGGGGACCCAAGAGATTCCATACAAGATATTGATGTCCCATGATCCGAGCCATTGGGATGCCCAAGTGCTTTCTGAGTATCCTGACATAGATTTGATGCTGGCAGGACACACCCATGGGATGCAATTTGGGGTGGAGATAGGAGATTTTCGTTGGAGTCCTTCTCAATATGTGTACAAGCAATGGGCGGATCTTTATCAAAAGGGGACTCAAAGTCTTTACGTCAATCGGGGCTTCGGCTTTTTGGGCTATCCTGGTCGGATTGGTATTCTACCTGAGATTACGGTATTGACCTTGAAAAGGAGTACTTCATGATGAACACTATTTAGTAGTTATTTTTTGTAGTTGTTTTTTATTTATCTTTACATTGACTAAACGGTCAGTCAAAAAAAATGAGTCCTAAAACAAAAAACCAATTTGAGCAAATTCGAAAGGAGTCCAAAGCCAAGATTTTGGATGCAGCCCTCAAGCTTTTTGGTACTCACGGATATCAAAATACAAGTATATCAGAGATCATGAAATTGGCAGGGGTGTCAAAAGGCTTGATGTATCATTATTTTTCTAATAAAGAGGAATTGATCAAGCAACTACTTTTGGACGTCTTTAAAGAGACAGATGAACTTCTTTTTGTGGCCTCTAAGGCTACATCCAGTGAAGCGTTTGAGAATATGTTAAGGGCATTTTTCAAATCTTTAAGAGATGATTTTGAGAAATTGACATTATGGATTAATCTAGGAATGCAATTAGATAAGTTTGATTTCGCAAGAGATTTGTGCAATAGAAAGATGAATGAATCTATCGTTTTCATTGAAGAATTGTTGGTTGAACTGAAATGGCCAGATCCTATAGGAGAAGCCAAAATATTGGTGGCTCTTTTGGATGGTATTTCTATTCAATATCTTTGGTTTAAGCAGGATTATCCCTTGGATGAATTAGAAAAAGTTTTGCTCAATAAATATTGTAAATAATGAAGAATCTATTAGCCATTGTTTTGTTTGCGGTCACACCCCATTTGTTAACTGCTCAAACCGCTACCGAAGTCATTGCCAAGGCAGATGAAAAAATGCAAGGGAAAACCAATAGAGGGACCATGACCATGAAAATAGTCAGACCTAAATGGACCCGTGAGATTACGATGAAGGTTTGGGGTAAGGGAGTAGATTACAGTTTAGTACTCATTACTCAGCCAGCTCGAGATGAGGGAACCGGTACTTTGAAACGTGATAAAGAGCTTTGGAGTTGGCAACCGAGTATAGATCGGATCATCAAGATGCCACCCTCTATGATGATGCAAAGTTGGATGGGGTCGGATTTTACCAATGATGATCTGGTCAATCAATCCTCTATGGCGGTGGATTATAGCCACGAATTCATGGGAGATACGACCATTGGCTTATATGATTGTTGGAAAATCTCGATGTATCCCAAAGAGGAAGCAGCTGTGGTATGGGGTAAGTTAGAGGCCTACATAAGTAAAAATGATTATTTTCAATTGATGCTTAAATATTATGATGAAGATGAATTTCTCATTAACACCATGACCTTGTCAGATATTAGGGAGATGGGCGGTCGAGTCATCCCTACCAAAATGGAAATGATTCCAACGGAAAATCCAGATCAGAAAACGGTGATCATTTATCACGATTTTGAATATGATATTGACTTACAGGAAAGCTTTTTCTCGGTACAAAATTTAAAAACTATTAGGTAATGATATTGTACATCAAATTGGCATGGAGGAATGTTTGGAGGAGTAAAAAACGGACGTGGATTACGGCTTCTTCTATTGCATTTTCTGTGTTTTTCGCGTGTCTGATGCAATCCTCCCAATTGGGTAGTTATGAAAACATGATTGACAATTCCGCTCGATTTTTCACGGGACATTTAGGAATTCATCAAGTAGACTTTTGGGAGGATCAAATCATTGATAACAGTTTTGATCAACAAGCGTTGTTTGAGTTGCACTTGATCAACTCGAGTATATTAATGGGAGTTCCACGCCTGAGTTCTTTTGCTTTGGCCTCACATGATGACAGGACTAAAGGAGCTGCACTTTTTGGAGTATCACTTGAAGAAGAAGCTGCATTTTCTTATTTAGAAAGAAAACTTATCAAAGGAGATTACAATACGGAGAGCGGTGTGTTGATGGCAGCAGGTTTGGCTGCCAATTTAAATCTCAATGTGGGCGATACATTGGTGCTCATGGGCCAGGGATACCATGGGGTCAACGCGGCTGGTAAATACTCAGTGACTGGTATTTTGAAATTTCCAATTCCTGCTTTGAATCAGGGTGCCATTTATCTTCCCCTCGAAACCCTACAAGAATTCTTATCTGCTCCAAACATGATTTCGAGCTATTCCATATTGCTAGAAGATTCACAGGATACTGAAGGAATGAAAGCACACATAGAAACCATTTTGAAGGGTAAAGAGCTTGGAGTGATGACTTGGCAGGAGATGCTCCCTGATTTAGTTTCCTCCATTGAATTAGATTATTATGGCGGTTGGGTTATTTTGATCATTCTCTATGTGGTCATTGGCTTTGGGATATTTGGAACTTTTTTGATGATGATTAAGGAGCGTACGTATGAATTGGGAATTCTAAACGCGATTGGGATGACCAAACGACGCGTACAAATTATGGTAGCCATAGAAATATTTTTATTGATTTTTCTAGGTGTGCTTATGGGCGTACTCATGGCGACACCCATTATTTTATATTTTTGGTCAAATCCCATCCTGCTTTCAGGAGATGCCGCCCTGGCGATGGAAAAATTTGGTTATGAGCCCATCATTCCATTTGCCCTGAATTTCAAAATTTTCTATAATCAAGGGATCAGTATTTTTATCATAGCTCTGTTTTTAGCTATTTACCCGATGCTGGCAATTAAACAATTGAAAATTATTAAAGCACTAAAGGAATGATTCTATCACTGGCATGGAAAAATATTTGGCGATCTAAACGGAGAAGTTTTGTCGTGATGTCGGCAGTCGCCATCGGAGTGTGGTCTATTATTTTCATGGTTTCATTTTACAATAGTATGATAGGTGCCATTTCTCGGAATTCCTTACAGCATGACTATTCTCATATCCAAATTCATCATGAGGGCTACCTTTCTGAACCAGGTCTGGGTTTCCAAGTAAAAAAGCCATCAATGCTGATGAAATTCCCATCTCAAATACCTGATATCGAGGCAGTATCAGCTCGTCTCATTGTGAACGGCATGGTGGCGAGTCCAAAAACAAATTTGGGAATTCAGGTATATGCAATTGATCCTGCCGATGAAAGGGCTGTGACCGCTCTTTCTGGCTTTTTAATAGCAGGGGACTATTTCACAAACATTAAGCGAAATCCTATTTTGTTAAGCCAAAAGTTGGCTGAAAAGCTTAAGGTCAAAGTGAGATCGAAAGTGGTCATTACCGTTCAGGATTTGGAGGCAAATATACGGGCTGGCGCCTTTCGTGTATCAGGTATTTTTCATTCTAAATCTCCTCGCATCAATAATGGCGTGATTTATGTGCGGCATGAGGACCTATCCAAATTAATTAATTTACCGGATACGGCTTTCAATGAGTTTGCTTATTTACTCAAGAACAATGAATCTTTGATAGAGACCAAACAGATGATGGAGGCGAAGACCAATAATTTGGTGAGAACCTATCGAGAGATTGCGCCAGAATTTGATATGATTGAAGAAGGTTCGGCGATATCCAAACAGGTGATCACTGTGATCGTGATGCTTGCTTTGTTATTTGGCATTATCAATACAATGTTGATGGCTGTCCTTGAGCGTACGAAAGAAATAGGAATGCTTCGGGCGATTGGGATGTTCAAAAGCAAAATATTTTTCATGATTGTTTTGGAGACCTTTATGATTTCATGGGTTGCGGCCCCTATGGGTTTAATGGCAGGTTTTCTTACCAATCTATATTTTGAAAAGATGGGAGGTTTAGATTTATCTCAATATGCAGGTGCCTTGGAGCAATATGGTGGGGATGCTATTTTTTATCCTGCGATCGCACAATCAACTTACTTATTGTTGATGCTGGTCGTTATGATGACCGCTTTGATAGGTGCGATTTATCCAGCGATCAAAGCCGTCAATTTAAAACCTTTAGAAGCGATTAGAAAATTATAATTAGATGAAAGTAATTGAATTAAAGAATCTGAGTAAAATTTATAATCCTGAGACCATTCCTGTGAGGGCTATAAATGATATTACCCTTTCAGTTGAGGAGGGTGAATTTACAGCAATTGTGGGTCCCTCAGGCTGTGGGAAAACAACATTGCTCAATATGATTGGTGGATTAGATATCAGCTCTGAAGGATCTGTGGACATTGGAGGAGTTTCAATTAATGAAATGAGTGAATCTGAGCTCACTGCCTTTCGACTGCAGCATATTGGCTTTGTATTTCAAGCATATAATTTGATACCCGTATTGACGGCTAAGGAAAATATTGAGTTCATCATGGTATTACAAAATAGGGATGCTAAAACTATGCAAGAACGCTCTGACGACCTACTTGATCGTATGGGTATTAAGGATCAAAGAGACCGTAGGCCTTCTGAATTATCAGGTGGGCAACAGCAACGCGTGGCGGTAGCCAGAGCATTGGCCTCACGTCCTAAATTTGTATTGGCAGATGAACCTACAGCCAATTTGGATTCAGGGTCGACTGAGGCCTTATTGGATATTATGGCCAAACTCAACAAAGAAGAAATGATTACTTTTATATTTTCTACCCATGATCAAAGGGTCATTGATCGAGCCAAGCGCATTATCAAGTTGGTAGATGGTGAGATCGTATCAGATGAACAGCTTTAAACCTTTTTATTGTGCCTTTCTAGTAGTGTATTCGACTCTTGTAATTGCCCAAGATTCAAATAAAAAATGGCGTTTAGATGGGTACATTAAGGAAATGATTTCTTTGACGGCATTGCAGGATGTGGACTCCCTCATGTTCGATAATTTGATTCACAACCGGCTCAATGTTTTTTGGTATCCTACCAAAAAACTCACTTTAAATATGGAAGTTCGGACACGAATGTTCCATGGAGACGCTGTGAAAACGATTCCATCTTATGGTAATTTCATTGATGTGAACAATGATTTTTTTGACTTTTCCTATACCGAAGACTTTGATCAGATGGTTTTTCATACCATGATCGATCGATTATATCTACAGTGGAATGATGCTTCCTGGCAATTGAAAGTAGGGCGTCAAAGGATCAATTGGGGTGTTAATCTTGCCTGGAATCCCAATGATATTTTTAATGCTTATTCGCTTTATGATTTTGACTACGAAGAGCGTCCCGGTACGGATGCCCTCCGTTTTCAGAAATTCATTGGCTATGCAGGAGGCTATGAGATTGCTATTAAGATTGCGGATAACTGGGATGAATTTACGGCAGCAGCCATGTATAAGTGGAATGTGAAAGGCTATGACCTACAAGCGCTTGGAGGTATCATGAAAAACAATCTGACCGCTGGCGTGGGTTGGGCGGGAAGTATAGGATGGGTAGGCTTTAAAGGAGAGTCAAGTTATTTTTATACTTTAAAAAAAACAGATCGAAATGCATGGCTGACCTCCTTGTCATTGGATTATTCCTTGCCCAATTCCTTATATTTTAATGCTTCTGTCTTTTATAATTCTTATGCTACCCAGCAGGGCAATGTATTGTCATTAAATTCGGGAAACTCAGATGTTCGATCGCTGACCCCCTATAAGTGGAATGCTTTTTTACAAACCAGCTATACCTTTCATCCCTTGTTTTCAGGTAGCCTGCTGACTTTGGTATATCCGGGGAATTCAGGTCTTTTTATTAATCCCATGTTTACTTTTTCTCCCTTAAATAACTTTGACCTGGACCTCATTGGACAAATTTTCCTAAATAAAAGTAGTCAAAATACCTCTTTAGCTTACCTAAGGTTAAAGTATTCTTTTTGATCATTTTAGGCTTTCGAATTCAATTTCAGATCAGTCATGCTATCTTAGTACATATATTTTATTGATATCCCACCTAATTAACGACTGAGTTTATAGTTGATTTATGTACTTTATATCAAAATTTTCCCAAATAAAGCAGTTTTTAGAGGTAGATCTTTGGAAAGTCAAATTATCTGCTCTCAATAGTAAAAAAAGATTTTTATACCGAAACTTACGGATTTTCATTATTTCTTTTGTGGAATTTGACCGTAACAGCATCTCTGAGAAAGCCTCGGGGCTTACTTATTTTTCACTGCTTTCTATTGTTCCGCTGCTCTCCATTGCCTTCGGCGTTGCCAAGGGATTTGGTTTAGAGAAGTATTTGGAAAGAGAACTGAACCATATTTTCTTTGGGCAGACAGAAATTTTAGAAATGAGCTTAGAGTTCACTAAAAGAATGCTTGATACCGTCAATGGAGGTGTTATTATTGGATTTTCCTTAGTTTTCATTTTGTATGCTGTGCTTCGACTGTTGTATAGTGTTGAATGGACATTTAATGAGATATGGCATACCAAAAGCCGTAGTTGGCAACGCAAAGTGAGTGACTATTTGGCAATGGTGTTATTGGCTCCTCTTTTATTGATTTTATCTGGAAGCGTGACTGTTTACATCACCAGTGAAGTGAAGAGTTTGGCAGAGATGGAAGTCTTAGGATTGATTCGACCTTTCATCTTATTTACCATCAAGTTGATCCCATATGCGATTATCTCTCTGCTTTTGACGCTGGTGTATATAATCTTACCCAATATCAAAGTGAAGTTCATCCCGGCAGCAGTTTCGGGAATTTTGACGGGAATTTTATTTCAACTCACACAATTAGCGTGGATCAATGGCCAATCATTTTTGTCCAATTACAGTGTCGTTTATGGTACGCTGGTCATACTACCGCTTTTCATGATTTATCTTCAAATCAGTTGGACTTTGGTGCTCTTTGGTGCAGAGTATGCCTACGCGAGGCAACATGCGGATACTTGGAAATTTAGATATGAAAGTATGAAGATGAGTCCCAATCACAAAAGAAAGTTGGTTTTACTTATTTTTTATCACATGATTGAAAACTTCAAATCTGAAGAGAAAAAGCCGTTGAGCGTGAGTAATATGTCGGCGTTAGTTGATGTCCCTTATCGATTCATACATGACATCTGTTTGGAGTTGGAGTACTGCGAATTAATCAGTCAAGTACAAGATGACGATGCCATCCGGTATCAACCTGCCTTAGATATTAATCAGATCGATATGCACTTAGTCATGACCAAATTGGATTCCAATGGATATGAAGGTTTTAAAATCAATGAGGATCAAAAATTGGATGAGATAGAGCATTTGATGTATGCTTTGGACTCCGCGATCAAAAACTCCAAGGCTAATTTGTATCTTAAGGATTTATGACTGCCTTTGTTTAAAGGACCAAGTAAAAACAAACTCGGATACTAAAGTTCCATCACTCATTTTACCTACCGTCTTCAGTGAAAGCGTTTGGGCCTTTTTTGAGGCTAAGGCCTGTGCTACGGTATGGTAAATTTGACCTTGGTGCAGGCAGGTAAAAAATACCTTTCCAGTGGCTTTTTTATAAAATTGACCCTTCATATCTACTATGATAAGGGCGATAGAGGGTTGATGACCTTGAATAGCCACCATACAAGCGGTTGCCGTAGATAATTCTGCAGCCATGCTTTGCACAGCAAAATAAATAGATTTAAAAGGATTTTTATTGATCCATTTAAAGGGAACGCTGGTGATACAATGCTTTTCAGTCAAATCTATAATTTTCATTCCTGCCAACCAACCCATTGGCAAGTTGAAAAGGACATAGAGCCTAAATTTGAAAGCACTACTTACTTGCTTTTTGAGTTTCTGTTGTTGTGGGTTCAGTCCAAACATGGCTTACCAAAAGACCACATATAAAACGGCTGTAAGAATACAAATGACAAATGCGGAGATATTGAATATGGGGCTCGTTGTGAAAAATCCCTTTTCCAATTGAATCCCTTTGGGATCATCCTCACCTTTACCCGTCTGGTAACTGATGATGATGATGAGAATCATCGTACCTATGGCAGTTAAACCCATTTGATTGATGAAGGGTATACCGGGGATGAATTTAAGACCAATAGCAATGGGAATAGAAAGTACAGCACCCCATATCGCGGCTTGGTTAGTAGTTTTTTTCCAAAACAAACCCAGTAAAAAGACGGCTAAAATACCTGGACTGACAATACCTGTATACTCCTGTATAAATTGGAAAGCTTGGTCAATCCCACCCAAAAGCGGCGCCATGATGCAAGCAATAACAAGGGCGATGCCAGCTGATAATCGGCCGGTATTGACCAATTGACGATCTGATGCATTTTTGTTGATGTATTGTTTGTAGATATCCATAGTAAAGATCGTAGACGTTGAGTTCAGCATAGAGGCCAGAGAGGAAACAACGGCTGCAGTCAAGGCCGCAAAAGCGATACCTTTTAAACCTGTGGGTAAAAGTTGTAATAACCAAGGATAAGCCTTATCAGAGGCACCCACACCTGGTAGATTCAATTGTCCCGAGGCTCCGAGTCTGGCCATGACTTCGGGGTCATTGACCATTACATAAGCAGCAATGCCTGGTAACACGACAATAAAGGGGATAATCATTTTTAAAAAGGCGGCCAAAGCAATGCCCTTTTGAGCTTCTCCAAGAGATTTGGCAGCCAATGTACGTTGAATGATGTATTGGTTGAAACCCCAGTAATAAATATTAGCAACCCACATACCGCCGACGAGGACCCAAATACCTGGAAGGTTCATATATTGGTCGTTAGATTGATCTAAAATCATGTGAAATTTTTCTGGAGCGGCCTCCAAGACAAGATTAAATCCCACTAAAAACCCTTGTCCATCAGATAGCACATCCAATGCAAGATAGGTAGTAACTAATCCCCCCAACACCAAGAACACTACTTGGATAACATCGGTCCAAGCTACAGCAGAAAGTCCCCCATATAGCGAGTAGACTGCCGCAAATAGGCCCAGGCCAAAGACGGCATACATACGAGGTACATCCATGATCGTTTCAAAAGCCAAGGCACCTAAATATAATACCGAACTGAGGTTTACAAATATGTAAAGGGCAATCCAAAATACAGCTAGAATCGTTTTGAGATTGGTACTGAATCTTTTTTCAACAAATTCAGGGATGGTGTACAAGCCTTTTTCGATGAAAATGGGCAAGAAATATTTTCCAACAATAAGTAAGGTAATGGCAGCCATCCACTCATAGGATGCAATAGCCAGTCCGAGTGCAAAACCTGATCCTGACATACCTATAAACTGCTCAGCAGAAATATTGGCGGCAATCAGAGAGGCACCTATGGCCCACCAGGGCAAAGTTTTACCTGCTAAAAAATAATCTTCAGCATTTTTTTGATGTCCTTTTTTGTCCCTTGACACATAGAGTCCAATGCCTACTATTAAAAGGCAGTAAGAGATGAAAACGACAAGGTCAATAGTAGAAAATTCCATTTTTATGGTTTAAAAAAGATGCATATTAACAAATATAACAAAGATGACCAATGAAATTGAGCCTAAAGTCAATAGGACGAAAAAAGGTAAAAATATGTTATGAGCATAGAATAGAATATTTCGTGTTTATAAAGGCCTAATCAAATGGTGATTTAAAGGAATCAATTCCCCTAAATAGGACATTATTGACTTAAGTCTACTGCATAATTTGTTTGGATATATCCAATAATCTGAGACAGAAATGGATTCTGTTATTCAAAAACCAAATAATTGGATCTTAATATCACTGATTTACCGATAACTGAAGTTTATTCAATTTATCTTAATCTTCAAAACAATTAAAAGCTCAGATTATTGACAATAATTTTCTCTATTTGAGCTTTATTTTTGTTGCTTGTGTGGATATAATATAGACCATTATCTAGCGAAGATAAATTCAAAGAAAAGGAGTCATTACCTCCAGCAATACAAAAAACGGGAATACCTTTGTTTTTAATCTTTTGAAACTCAGAATAGACTTCCTCGAAAAAATTAGAAGAATTCAAATTGCTTGAGCTCCCACCTACTGAATTTTGTAAATGCAGAGATCTGGATTGTCGAGCATCCAAAGGATTCTGTGGAGGATGACTACTAAATAATGTGAATTTTCTATTGAATCAGAAATATTTTTTATAAAATCAAGCTGTGAGGCCGAATATTTGGAGTAGCTAGCTCTGTATATAACACAATAAATGTCATGTTATTTTTATTGAAACTATAATATCGCTCTTTCTTAGTGTATGCCAGGAGATTGGTAATGTTAGATACGTCATGATTTCCAATGGCGAGACGTGTATTTTGGCTCCATAAAAAAAAAATTGATCACAATAGTCTAACGTGCTTATTAGCGCAGATATATTCCATGTCAAATCTCCTCCTAAAAGCAATAAGTCATATCTTTCATCATCTAATTTTTCTACTTTTTTAATTACATATTCATTTTTGTCATCATACCTTGAATGCCCTAAAAACAGATATTTGACCGTGTCTGTTTGTGCATTGACACTTTGAGTGGACTACAAAATACTTATTAAAAACCCAAAAAGAGAATTTTTTTTTGTAGTTTCATAATTTATTAGTTTGCTAAACAGAGTAACCTACTAATCATTTTGTAAAAGTCAGTTTACTGATTAATGTGTTGAAAGTAACTTTTGAGATACAAAAGATGCCTTAAAATCGAGTTTTCTCATATCAATTTAGACCGACCAAATGATTTTTAGTTATACAATTTTTGGTTAAATAAACCAAAAAGAACTCAGGACTCGAAGCACTCTATCTCTTTTCTTAAAACGGCAGGTCGTCATCTTCAGAGAAACTTTCTCCTATAGCTTCGTTGGCTGGACCTGAATCAGTTACGGCTGGACCCGAATTACTTACCGCAGCATTTACAGTGGAGAGTCTCCAAGCTTGAAGGGTATTGAAATACTTGTCATTACCTGAGGGATCTGTCCATTTTCTCCCTTTAAGATTAAATTCTACTTTTAGACTTTCACCCACATTAAATTCTTCAAGGAGGTCACATTTATCTTGTATCAGATCGAATTTTAATAGTTCAGGGTATTGTGGGTTTTCTACGTACTCAACAACAAATTCACGTTTACGAAACGAATCATTGATTTTTGATGTTTCGTATTTTTCTATCAATTTACCTTGGACTTCCATATTTTTGAACTTAAAGTTATTTTTTTGTTCAAATTTGTAGTTAGTTTTTTGATAATGAAAAGATCTAAACGAATATTTTTTATAGTTGCGGGAATATTTTTGCTAGTGATGGTGTTAATAGCTTATGACATCTCGCAACGTACGACCCCGCCATGGGCAAAAAAGAATTTAAAACATGACAATGAAAACATCGAAATCAATCGGGAATAAGGTAGATCTATCGACCATTGATCTTGAAAAAGAGCGTGAAAAAATCACTGATTTCCCTGGGTTGATCCAATTTGCTCACAGTGTTGGAAGTGCTTTGATCAAGCCAGAAGATAAAGGAAGAATTAAAGGAAATGCAGTGGCGGCCATGCACGATCAAACGGATCGACAGTTCCATCAATTGTATGATCAAATGCAAACATTGGTGAATCAAGCCAATTTATTGAAAGAGCGAGTCAATGTATCTGAGCGTATCTATCAGGCAGATATTGGATTTACTCCTGTGATCAACAATATTTATCATTTGTATAAGCGAAAAAAGAAAGGGGATGTTTTGTCTATGATTGGGCCAAAAGAGTGGGGAAAAAAAATGCCGTTTGAGGATTATGTGGCAGAGGTAAGGTTGATGTCAGATCATACTTGGGAGGTCATTTAGTGCAGTTGATCCTTGAATAAATACCGATAGGGTCAAGACCACTTTTTGAAGTAATTTGGTTGCCTTGGGTATGCAAATAGGTAGCCATATTCGCTGAAAGGTTCAAAAATACTTGGAGTAGCGAAAATCTAGATTCTATCAAAATAATTCGAAATAATTAAAAATTTAAGGAAATCATTGCATTAATTGAATTTATCACCTACCAGTAAATTGTCGGCCACCTTCCTTGAGAGTGAAAACTGTTCTTGTCTGATTTTGATTTTGATAGACTGGTCAAAAGCTATTTTGTCAATAACAAATATTTCTGTTTTAATAGAGATGTCCAAGTCTTCGAGATAGTTTAAAAAATCTTTCGAGGTATCGCTCACCGCGAGAACAATACACTTTTCTCCTTTGTTAACAGCGGATAAACTTTTAGTTATCCTTTGTGGTATTTTGCCATGCTTATCGGGAATTGGATCACCGTGAGGATCAAAGTTAGGATAGCCTAATAACCTATCAATTTTTTCTACTAACTTTTCAGATTTTATGTGCTCTAGTTGTTCGGCAACTTCATGAATCTCTATCCAATCAAAGTCTAATTTTGTAAACAAAAAGGTTTCCCATAAGCGGTGTTTTCGAATGATTTTCAAGCCATAACGCTCACCTGAATGGGTTAGCGTGATCTTTTTATATTTTTCGTGATTGATTAAATTTTTCTCTTTGAGTCTTTTGAGCATTTCGTTAACAGTAGAAGATTTGAGTTTTAAATAGGAAGCTAATTCACTAGTGCCTACATCCTTTTTTTCTTCAATACCGGGAGCAAGGGAAGAAAGATAAATGAGCGCTTTTAAATAGTTTTCTTCTGTCAGTGAAATCATCTAACAAATGTATCAAAATAATACGAATTTACTTTGTTAGGCAATACTAACTATTATAGTTTTGCAAGACTAAATTATATTCATGAAAGTAAATCTAAAAAGCTCATTTTTTGGAATAATATTAATATTAATAAGGTTAAATGTGTGCGCTCAAACAACATCCCTTTATGGTAAGGTTACTTTCAATAATATCCCTGAACCTTTTGTAAATGTATTTATAAATGACTTGTCTATTGGGACAAGTAGCACTATAGAGGGTATCTATTTCATAGCGGACATACCTCTAGGAACAAGTATTGTAGAGGTTTCGGCAATAGGGTTCATGTCTCAGAAACACGAATTAACATTCAAAGAAGGGGTGCCCATAAACCTCGATTTTACTTTGGAAGTAGCTAATGATCGTCTTAATGAAATTGTTATTTCTGGAACATTGGTGCCTGTAAGTAAGCTCGAAAGTCCAGTGGCCGTTGAGGTTTATACTAAACGATTTTTCAAAAGAAATCCTACTCCTTCAATTTTTGAATCTCTACAAAATATAAATGGGATTCGTCCACAACTTAATTGTAACGTTTGTAATACTGGAGATATTCATATCAATGGTTTGGAAGGCCCTTATACCTTTGTGCTTATAGATGGTATGCCTATCGTCAGTGGTCTATCCACGGTTTATGGTCTGACAGGTATTCCCCAATCCTTAATCGAAAGGGTAGAGATAGTAAAAGGGCCTGCTTCAACCTTATATGGATCTGAGGCCGTTGGGGGAATTATCAATATTATCACCAAACAACCAGGCAATGCTACGAAATTTTCCTTAGATAGTTATGGTAGTTCGTGGGGAGAACAAAATACTGACCTAGGTATCTCTTATAAGTTGGGTAAGAGGAACAAAGGCTTGTTAGGGGTTAATCATTTTATTTATCAAAACCCAATCGATAATAATAAGGATGGATTTACAGACTTGACTTTACAGAATAGAATATCGGTATTCAATAAAATAGAATTCGAGCGGCCAGATCATCGAACCTTTAATTTAGCAGCGCGGTATATTTATGAGGACAGATGGGGAGGTGAGATGGGTTGGCAACCAATGCATCGAGGTGGTGATGATGTATACGCAGAAAGTATATATACTAACAGGTGGGAGGCTTTTGGTACTTACCGTCTACCTGTAGTAGCCGATATAAATTTTCAGTTTAGCGGAAATGCTCACAGCCAAAATTCTTTTTACGGCTTGACTTCTTATAATGCAAATCAATATATTGGTTTCGCTCAATTGAGTTGGAATGCCCAGTTTTCCAATATGCATTCACTATTGTTAGGAAGTGCTTATCGGTATACTTATTATGATGATAATACATTTGCCACACTTTCTATCGATGGTACTGGCAATGAACCATCTATTATGCATTTGCCCGGAGTCTTCTTGCAAGATGAAATTAGTCTGAGCCAAAGACAGAAATTATTATTGGGGGTTCGATACGATTATAATAGTCTGCACGGTAATGTTATTTCGCCACGTGCCAATTACAAATGGAATTCTTTTGATAAAAAAAATACTATCCGAATCAGTGTAGGGAATGGCTTTCGTGTAGCCAATGTATTTACCGAAGATCACGCTGCCTTAACCGGCTCCCGAACCGTCGAGTTTGAGGATGCCTTAAATCCAGAAACCTCGTGGAATGGTAATATTAATTATGTAAAAAATGTCATATTAAAAGAAGCAATTTTGACATTGGATGGGAGTGTATTTTATACCCACTTTTCTAATAGGATTCTGCCAGATTATGAGACAGATCCCAATAAAATAATTTATTCTAACTTAAGTGGCTCATCTGTTTCTAAAGGAATTTCTTTGAATGGGGATTTGATGTTAGAAAATGGTTTAATTGTGTTAGTCGGAGCTACCTTAATGGATGTTTCTGTCATGGAGGAAGGTACAAAACGAAGGCAGCTACTTACAGAGCGTTTTAGCGGCGTTTGGAATATGACCTATCGATTTAATAAAATTGGAATTACTCTTGATTATACAGGAAATTTTTACGGACCAATGCGTTTGCCTTTGTTGGGAGAGCTTGATCCGCGGGATGAATATTCACCGTGGTTTAGCATTCAAAATATTCAGATGACAAAAAGGTTAGGGAAGTATTTCGAGCTATTTACAGGAGTAAAAAATTTACTCAACTTTACTCCGGCGGCTAACAGTATTGCCCGATCTTTTGATCCTTTTGATAAAAATGTTCAATTTGATACTAATGATCAAGTCATCCCTGTCACTGATAATCCTTATGCTCTCACTTTTGATCCGAGTTATGTTTACGCCTCAAATCAAGGCATAAGAATATTTATAGGTTTAAATTTTACTATTCACTGACCTTACTGCTCTGGTTTATTGAATGATAGTTTAAGATTAATATTTTGATTTTTTTAAAACACTCCCCTCTAGATTGAATCAATTTCCTTTTTGAATATAGATCGAAATAGCATAGCGCATTCAATCATTGAGAATGGTTTTTACGTGTTTTGATTAATTAAACTTCTCAATTTCGCAGCTTGGTACAATTAGGGAATTATTTCTGCAAAAAATCAGTTTCATAATTTAATTATGATTTTTTTACGGGTGCATTTTCTTCCGTAAACAAAAATGTTTTCATAGCTTACTATTGCTTAGCAAGTGTCAAATCATTTAGTGATAAGAAAAATGCAAAGTTGTTGTTAACTGAATCAATAAAAGAGTTAACGTATTTAATGGGGATAAATTTAATATTAGAAATCTGATGATACAGATAGGCATACTGAAAAGTTCGAATAAAACACCTTTAGGTGTAACTCCTAATATCCTAAAAAAATGGCCCACGGATACGATAAGTTTTCTGATTGAAAAACAGGCGGGTCTATTGGCTCATTTTTCTGACGATCAATACCTTACCGAAGGTGCTAAAGTAGTATCTAGAACAGAAGTGCTTGAGCAAGCCAACCTTTTAGTGATTTCAGATGCTTTGATGGATCAAGATTTAGAGATGTTGCCTGTTGATACCTTGATAGTTGGTCTGCTGAATCCTCATAACAATAAGGACTTTACTGCCAAGCTTAAAAAGAGAAAGCAAAAGGCATTTGCACTAGAAATGCTTCCAAGGACTTCTATTGCACAATCTATGGACGTATTGTCTGCGATGGCTTCCTTGGCTGGATACAAATCAGTAATCTTGGCAGCCAATCACTTTGCGGGTTATTTCCCTATGCTCACCACAGCAGCAGGCACAGTCCCTCCCGCAAAAGTACTGATCCTAGGTGCGGGTGTAGCGGGTTTGCAGGCCATTGCCACCGCCAAACGTTTAGGTGCAGTAGTCGAGGCCTTTGATGTCAGAAAAGCAGTCAAAGAAGAAGTTGAAAGTTTAGGAGCTAAGTTTATAATGGTAGAAGGGATGCAAAGCGATGCGGACACAGGAGGCTATGCAGTTGTGCAAAAAGATGAGGCACTAGCTGCGCAGCGTGAGCTTATTCATCAAAAAGTAGTTAAGGCCGATATTGTTATAACTACAGCGAGTATTCCTGGAAAGGCGGCACCCAGATTGATCGAAGGAGCAACGGTGGATGCAATGAAGCCAGGTGCGGTCATCATAGATTTAGCCGCTGCCAGTGGAGGTAATTGCGAATTGACTAAAAATGGGGGGTTACTTAGTCATTCAGGTGTTACCCTAATCGGAGATTCTCAATTGGCTTATTCCCTTACCCAAGAGGCGAGCAAATTATTCAGTGTCAATATTTATAACTTCATTACTCATTTATTGAAAGCAGGGTTGAATAATATTGATTTTGAAGATGAGATTGTGAAATCAACTTTTATTGGAAAAATCTGAAAAGAATATAAAATACTTAAATTATGAATTTAATCATTGAAATTTTAACACATCATTTGACGATTTTATTTGCCTTGATCATGGCTATTTTCTTGGGTTTTGAACTCATATCGAAAGTGCCTACGGTTTTGCACACGCCGTTGATGTCAGGTGCCAACGCGATCAGTGGTGTGGTTATTATAGGTGCCATTATATTGGTTCGTAGTAGTGGCTCAGAGGACTATATATCTCTTGGTTTGGGTAGTTTAGCCATTTTATTGGGTACTATTAATGTTGTGGGTGGCCATGCCGTTACCAATCGCATGCTTCAAATGTTTCGTAAAAAATAAATTAATCTTAATTTAACGTGTGATGACCGCATTGATCAACTTAGTCTATCTCATTTCTGTTTCTTTATTCATTGTTGGATTACAGCGACTAAGCAGTCCCAAAACGGCTAGTTCTGGAAATTTAACAGCGGCGCTGGGAATGGGCTTGGGAGTACTGATCGCCCTTTTTGCACCGATGGAGTCTGGAGATGATAATTATCTGATCATTATGGGTGCACTGGTATTGGGGGGTGGCATCGGTTTGGTGGTAGCTGGCAAGGTATTGATGACCAAAATGCCAGAGATGGTTTCTTTATTCAATGGTCTTGGCGGGGCTTGTGCATTATTAATCTCTATTGCTGAATTATTGAATTTTCATGATTCAGGAACCTTTGAACTGGCACCTTACTTGACTACTTTATTGGCCTTATTGATAGGATCTATAGCTTTTACTGGAAGCTTGGTGGCCTATGGGAAATTATCGGGAAACATTAAGGATAGCTGGAAGTTACCTAGGGCCAATATGATCAATATGATTTTGCTCTTAACTCTAATAGCTGCGTCGGTCTATCAGCTGCAAGTGTTGGACACTATGGACTTGGTTTACATCATTATGATTTTATCATTGATCTATGGGATCACCTTTGTGTTAAATGTGGGAGGTGCGGATATGCCTGTGATTATCTCCATACTCAATGCATTGACAGGAGTTTCTGCGGCATTAGCGGGAATTATTTATGATAATATGATCATGCTGATGGGTGGTATTCTCGTCGGCTCATCAGGCGCTATACTAACACTGTTGATGTGTCGAGCTATGAATAGATCTCTCTTCAATGTCCTTGCAGGAGGTTTTGGGGGGACCTCAAGTGGTGCAGTCCAAGTGGGAAATCAAATGGTAAAGGAAGTGAATATTATGGATGCCAGCATTATGTTGCGCTATTCAACGAATGTGGTCATTGTACCAGGTTATGGTATGGCAGTAGCACAAGCACAAAAAATATGTAAAGAATTGGAAGATTTACTCGAAGAGGTAGAGGTGAATGTCCGATATGCCATTCATCCAGTAGCCGGACGGATGCCTGGGCATATGAATGTATTATTGGCAGAAGCAGATGTTGACTACTCCAAATTACTGGATTTAGAGGATGCTAATAAATTTCTTAAAGATACAGATGTAACGATTGTAGTGGGTGCCAATGATGTGGTAAATCCTTCTGCTTTGGATGACCCAGGGAGTCCTATTTATGGTATGCCTATTTTAGAGATCTTAAGAGGTAAGCACGTCATTGTATTGAAACGAGGCATGAGTTCAGGTTATTCAGGTATAGAAAATCCCTTATTTTTTCATGAAAAAACCAGTATGCTGTTTGGTGACGCAAAAAAATCACTTAATAGTCTTCTCGATGAATTAAAAACCATTGTTTAATTGTTTTCAATTGCCTTTCGAAGGGTCATTGGCCAGTGAAAGGAAGCCATAAAGATCAAGATTTACCTAACAAAGATTTTAATAGAAACAATTAGTCGCCATGGCGAGATATTTAACAAAACAAGTAATAAATTCTCATAATGTTTATTTTATCGGTAAACCTTAGCAATATACCGCTGTGATGACCTTTTAGAAATGGGTCTCTCATCGGGATCACCCCAAACAGATATGAAAAAATTAGGTATGAAAGTGGATAGGGCCTACTGGAATCTGAAGCCAGCTATGCTCATTGAAGCGGCCGTTAAAAATGGTGAAGGGCAATTGACCGATACAGGAGCACTCAGTGTAAGCACCGGTACCTTCACAGGAAGATCACCAAAAGATCGATTTATTGTAAAAGATGACATCACCAAAGACGCCGTTTGGTGGGGTCCCATAAATAACCCTATGGCATCTATTGATTTTGACCGCATATACGGGCGGATGATGTCTTATCTAGAAAAAGAGCAGGTCTATGTAAGGGATATGTACGCCGGGGCTGATAAGACCCATAGGTTGGGGGTTAGATTTGTGACGACGATGTCTTGGCATAATCTATTTTGTTATAATCTATTTATTCAACCGGAACCTTATAAGTTGATCGATTTCATGCCTGATTTTACTGTGATATGCTGTCCGGCATTTAAAGGTGAACGAAATACAGAAGGTATTCGAAAAGAAAATTTCACCATCATTAATTTTGAAAAAAAAATGGTACTGATTGGTGGTACAGAATATTCAGGAGAAATAAAAAAAGGAATATTTTCAGTACTTAATTTCATGCTACCCATTAAACATCGTGTATTACCTATGCATTGTTCGGCCAATATGGGAGTTGAAAAGCGGGATACGGCTATTTTCTTTGGATTGTCAGGTACCGGAAAAACCACATTATCTGCCGATCAAGATCGACTATTGATCGGAGACGATGAGCATGGATGGACTCAAAGTAACGTATTTAACTTTGAAGGGGGATGTTATGCCAAAGTCATTGATTTGTCTGAAGAAAAAGAACCAGATATTTGGAATGCCATTAAATATGGTGCGATTGTAGAGAATACTCGATTTTTTAAGGATCAAAGAATACTCGATTTTTCAGACGCAAGTATCACCGAAAATACCCGGGTTTCATATCCTTTGGAACATATCCGAAATACCGTATCGCCTTCAATAGGAGGGATCCCTCAAAACATATTTTTTTTAACTTGCGATGCTTTTGGTGTGATACCGCCAGTACTAAAATTATCTAAACAACAAGCTATGTATCACTTTATTTCTGGTTATACATCTAAAGTAGCGGGCACTGAAGAGGGTGTAGTATCACCTGAGCCTGTTTTTTCAGCTTGTTTTGGATCGCCCTTTATGCCTTTACACCCTTCTGCTTATGCCGTATTGTTAGGTCAAAAAATGGAAGAAAATAGGGTAAATATTTGGTTAATCAATACTGGTTGGACGGGTGGGCCCTATGGTGTAGGAAGGCGTATTGAGTTACGCTACACCCGAGCGATCATAACGGCTGTATTAAAAGGGATTATGAATAATGTAGGTTACCGTAAACATTCCATCTTTGGTGCAGAGATACCCCTCATTTGTCCCGGTGTGCCTAATGAGATCTTGAGTCCGCGTGAAACTTGGAAAGATGATGTAGCTTTTTATAGACAGGCCAATGAGTTGGCCTTAATGTTTCAAACAAACTTTGAAAAATTTAAAGACAAAGCCAGTGATGACATCATGGAGGGTTCTCCGCTGCCCAATGATAAATATTTAAACTGAATTTGATATTTGAACCGTTAGGTCTTTATTTTGTTAATGACCACTCATCTCTATTTTACAAATGCCTTTTTTAACCTCAAACAGCTATAATGAGACTCCTTCCATGCTGCTCAATGGGCATCTAGAAACGATCATTCCTTCACTTTTTCATAAGGCGCTGATGGTAAATTATCAACGGCAGCGACTCGAACTCAAAGATGGGGATTTCATTGATTTAGATTGGTTGCTTAAGAATAATCATGATCGGCTTTTGATCATTACCCATGGATTAGAAGGAAATTCAGAACGACATTACGTTCGCAGAACTGCCAAATATTTTTATGATCTTGGATGGGAGGTCCTGGCTTGGAATTGTCGCTCCTGTAGCGGCGAAATCAATCGATTGTCTAAGTTTTACCATCATGGCGATACTAATGACTTAAATGAAGTTATTTTGGAAGCACTATCAAATAAATACAGTAGAGCGGTATTGTTCGGTTACAGTATGGGAGGAAGCCTGTCGATAAAATATTTAGGGGAGGGGAGAACCTTAGATCCTAGAATAAAAGGAGCAGTGACCTATTCAGTACCACTTAATTTGAAGGACAGTGGTGATCAATTGAATAAGCGAGCAAATAGATTTTATACCCATCGATTTTTGAAAAAATTGATAAAAAAAGTTAGAATAAAGGCTAAATATTATCCTGGTATTTTAGATATTGAAGGCATTGATCAGATCAAAACTTTTGATGACTTTCATCACACGTATACGTTACCTCTTTATGGCTTTCCCAGCATAGATGTTTTTTATGAAAAGGCTACTTGTGATCAATTTTTACCCTATCTATCATTACCTGTTTTTGTGGGTAATGCATTGAATGATCCGTTACTAGGGACAAAATGTTATCCAAAAGAAGTGGCAAAGCAAAATAAATTATTTTATTTACAAACACCCTTAAAAGGAGGACATGTAGGCTTCAGTTACCAAAGTAAAGACTACAGTTGGATGGAAACCCGAGGAGCATATTTTATGAAGGAGGTACTGCTTATTTCTTAATTTTTTCTATTTCGAAGTCGAGTGCAGTAGAATTTAAGCAATATCTAAGACCTGTGGGTTTGGGACCATCTGCAAAAACATGACCTAAATGACCACCACATCTTGCACAAACTACTTCTGTGCGGATCATACCTAGCTCAAAGTCTTTTTCTTCTGCTACATTTTTAGTGTTGATAGGCTTCCAAAAGCTGGGCCACCCCGTACCTGATTTATATTTTGTATCGGAGTTAAACAAGGTCAGTTGACAAGCTTTACATCGATAGGTACCTGTTTCTTTGTTGTCCCAATGGATTCCTGAAAAAGCGGGCTCAGTACCTTTTTCTCTCAGTATATAATATTCAAGTTCAGTAAGTCTATTTTTCCATTCGGATTCAGTGAGGTTCCATTCAGGATCTACTGACTTATTTGACTTTACTTCTTGGGACTGAGAACAAGAAATTAGACATACAAACAAAGGTAAAAGGGGGATGATTCTATTTATCAATTTATTTGGCATAATTGTCATGTTTTAATATTTTGGAATATTACTGTCTATTTCATCGGACCAGGCCAATATACCGCCTGTCAGATTGTATAAATTGGTAAAGCCTTGTTGTTCAAGTAATGCGATGGCGGTAGCACTGCGTTGACCACTACGGCATTGAACCACTACCTTTTGATTTCTATTAATTTCTGCAGACCTAGACTCAATTTCACTCAATGGAATCAACAGACCCTCTATATGACAGAATTCAAATTCGTGGACTTCCCGAACGTCGATCAATTGATGAGCTATTTTCTCTTTACGCATTTTGGCAAGTTCTTGAACACTGATACTCTGTATTTGATGCATATTTTTAGTTTGTCAGTGGAGTGATATCCTTATAATTAAACCATCCATCTTGTTATTTATTATGTATTTATTTATGTTTTTTCAGTACCATTTGGGCAATTTGATCTCCAATGGCTAGTGATGCCGTTGCGGCTGGAGAAGGGGCATTGCCCACATTTATAAATTTCTCTCCTTCCATGACCAAAAAATCATCGATCAAACCTCCATCTTTGTCACATGCCTGTGCGCGAACCCCAGATCCCCCAACGATGAGATCATTTTCTTCAATTTCAGGTATGAGTTCTTGCAATGCCTTGGTGAAAGCTTTTTTAGAAAAGGACCGGTACATTTCACCTAATCCTGTTTTCCAATACTTGGCGGCAACTTTACGAAATCCTGGATAAGTCAAAAAATCGGCCAACTCACCCAAGTGAATATCAGATTTTTTATAGCCTTCTCTTCGAAAGGCCAAGACGGCATTAGGTCCTGCCTCTATACCTCCCCGCGCCATTCTGGTGAAATGAACACCAAGAAATGGGAAGTCTGGATCGGGAACGGGATAGATAAGATGTTTAACAAGGTATTCTTTTTCTTCTTTGAGCTTATAATATTCTCCCCTGAATGGGATAATTTTATAATTGATTTTAATACCAGTAAGGCGGGCGACAAGGTCGGACTGTAAACCCGCGCAATTGACTATTTGTCGGGTAGATAGAGTTTGCTTGTTAGTAGTTATTTCTAGGGAATTAGATGTTTCACCAATCGCTTTAACTTTGTTTTCAAGAAAAATAGTTCCCCCCAGTGCTTGAAATTTTTCTGCATATTTTTCTGCAACGATGCGGTAATCAACGATACCCGTTTGGGGTACATAAATTCCTTTGATCCCTTTGACGTGAGGTTCAATTTCTTGTAATTCAGAGGCATCTAACGAGCGTAAATTTTTCAATCCATTTTGCTGTCCGCGCTCATACAGTGTTTTTAAAGCCGGTAATTGATCCTCACGAGTGGCTACAACTACCTTACCACAAAGATCAAAAGGAATTTCCTCCTCCTCACAAAACTTAACTAAGGCATGGTAGCCATCGAGACAGTTTTTTGCTTTGAAACTTCCTGGTTTATAATAAAGGCCCGAATGAATGACACCTGAGTTATGACCCGTTTGGTGGGTGGCTAGTTTATTTTCTTTTTCTAAAACGGCCACCTTAAGTTTTGGGTTAGCACGCTTAAGATTGAGAGCGGTTGCTAATCCCACAATACCCCCGCCAATAATAACAACATCATTCATAAACTTAATTTTATCTTAGATGCGAAATTACTGATCGTTTTTGATTAATTAATTTTTATAGCATTAATTTTTTGGTTGTTAATCATTTTATTGAGTGCGTCTAGGTCTTCTGTCTTGATTTTTTCAAGCTGTGCCAGCTCAGCATCTATTGCAGCACCAACTTCATCGTAAAATATCAAGGCCTGATCGGTAGGTTTATTATCGCCTACTCCCATAATTGATCCTAGATGTCCCACTTTGTTGTTAAGTCTTATGGGGAAATTGAGGGGATCTTGACCACTTTCATTTTGAGTTTGATAGAGATTTTCTTCTATACGTTTGAGATCAGTAGTTATTTTTGAAATCAACTTTGCTATGCCCTCATATTGCCCTTCGATTTTATCTGAGAGGTCATTTATCTGAGGTTTGATTGCTCTGATATCGATGATCCCTTGATTGGAGGCACTTAATTTATCTCTCACTTTTATTAGAAAATCAAATTGTGCCTTTAAATCTGCCTGACTCGCACTTTTTCGTGGATCTGCTGTGATCTCAAACTCCCTTTGTATCACCTCATTATTTATTATTAACTCAACCTGATATTTACCAGGAATTACTTTTGGACCTGATGTGGCAGCAGACCACAGAATCATACCGGGAAACGTTTTTGCACCCTGATACCTCATATCCCAACTGAATTGATTTAAACCGGGCTTAACATTCAGTTTGGACTCATTGGCTTTTTCATCAAAATGGGTACTGTAGGTTTTGATTAATTCGCCATTCATCTCCTTAAAGGAAATACGGATGGTATCTGATTTGGCAGTATCTTCAACAAAATAATGAACGAGCACGCCGCCGGGATGATTGGTTCCTTGAGTTTTAGAGGTTTGTCCATTACCACCCCCCATTCTATAAGCGTTCATAGGTTTGTAAAGATGAAAGGCTCGTTGCTCGAGAGCTGGATTTAATTGATGTAATACGGTAAGATCATCAATGATCCAAAAACTTCTTCCCTGAGTAGCGGCAATGAGGTTATTGTCTTTAATAGCGAGATCTGTAATGGGGACTATTGGTAAATTTTGTTGAAAAGGCTTCCAACTGCTACCGTTATCAAATGAAATATACATACCCGTTTCGGTTCCAGCATAGAGCAAGCCTTTTCTTTCTGGATCTGCCCTGACCACACGCGTAAAATGATTATTGGCAATACCCTTCGTGATTTCTTTCCAAGTGGCACCATAGTCAGTGGTCATATATAAATAAGGTTTAAAATCTCCTAATTTATATTTGGTGCCGGCCACATAAACACCTCCTTTTTCGAAGGGATTGATTTCAATACTGTTGATCATCGTCCATTCGGGCATATTGGGTGGGGTCACATTCTTCCAATTTTTACCAGCGTCTTGAGTCACGTGAATCAATCCATCATCACTGCCGGTCCAAATGACGCCTTCTTCATGGTAAGATTCCGTCGCAGCGAAGATGGTACAATAGTATTCAACACTGGTATTGTCTTGGGTAATGGGTCCTCCTGAAGACCCGAGTTTTGTTGGATCATTTCTGGTCAAATCAGGGCTGATAATTTCCCACGACTGCCCTTCATCCATAGTCATATGCAGTACATTAGAAGCCGTATACAATCTTTTTGTATTGTGGGGTGAGAAAAAGAGGGGAAAATTCCATTGAAAACGGTACTTCATACCTTCTGCTCCGTGACCCATAGGATTATCGGGCCAAACGTTAATACCCCTTCTTTCAGAAGTTTCGTGATTGACGCGGGTCAAATAGCCTCCGTAACTTCCCCCGTATACAATGTTGTTGTTTTCTGGATCAATGGCGATATGGGCACTTTCTCCACCAGCGGTGGATTCCCAATCACTTTCTCCTATGTACCTGCCGTCAGTTCTGTGATCAATTCTCACGGTAGAGTTGTCTTGCTGCGCCCCATAAATTTTATAAGGAAAAGAATTATCAGTGGTCACTCGATAAAACTGTGCGGTAGGTTGATTTCCATAGGAACTCCAATTTTCACCCCCGTCATAAGAAATTTGTGCACCCCCGTCATCACCAATGATTAACCGTTGATTATCTTCAGGAGCGATCCAGAGGTCATGATGATCTCCATGAGGCGCGTTATAAGTTTCAAAAGTTTTTCCACCATCTTTTGACCTATGATACCGGACATTCATAACATAAACACGGTCTTCATCTTGGGTGTCCGCAAATATTTTGGTGTAATACCATGCACGCTGTCTTAGTTTTCGCTCTGAGTTTGTTTTTATCCATGTCAAACCAGCATCATTGGATCGGAATACGCCACCTTCCTTATTCTCTATCAAGGCCCAAAGCCGATCAGAATTAATGGGTGATACGGTCACGCCAGAAATACCCCAAGTTCCTTTTGGTAATCCTTGGTGATTTGAAATATTCGTCCAATGGTCACCCCCGTCTGTACTTTTCCATAGCGCAGAACCTGGACCACCACTTTCTAAACTATAGGGTGTTCTTCTGATTCGCCAAGTTGAAGCATAGAGTACCCTAGGATTGTTGGGGTCCATGACCAATTCTACAGCTCCTGCATTTTCGTTGGCAAATAGAACTTTTTCCCAATGATCACCTCCATCCTTTGATCTGTAAATGCCTCGAGTGGTCGTTGGCTTATAAAGATTTCCCATCACTGCAGCGTAGACAAGATCGGGGTTTTTGGGATGTATTTTGATTCTCACTACATGGTATGAATCTGGTAAACCTTTATTTTCCCAGGTTTTACCTCCATCAACGGATTTCCAAATGCCATAACCCGAGGAAACATTACCTCGCACGGTGACTTCACCACCACCTGCATAAATCACATTAGAGTCCCAGTCGCTTACCGCGATAGCACCCACAGATCCTCCAAAATAACCATCACTTAGGTTTTCCCAACTATTTCCGGCATCATTCGTTTTCCAAATGCCGCCTCCCGTTGATCCAAAATAGAACAAGTTAGGTTGGTCTGATACTCCCGTAACAGCTGCAGATCTACCTCCTCTGAAAGGCCCGATGTTTCTCCACTCAAGGCCCTCATATAAGTTACTTGAAAAGCTGAGTGTAGGATCCGATTGATTCGTTTTTTTTCTTTTCTGAGCTAAAACTTCTGTAAAAATAAGGATGAGGGTAAACGCACATAGCATCAGGGGTTTAAGCATTTTCATAATTTATATTTTAATGAATGGTACAAAGTGTGTATTATCTATAAGGTTAATTAAATGAAGACTAAATGAGAAGGCAAAAATGGGTAACGGTCTTAGATAAGTTATTAAAGGTCAATATTTCGTTTGATAGATGAATTAATAAGCATCTCTGATATGAAGCAATATTTTTTCTATTTCGGCTCTTATTTGCGATGGGGGTACTGTATAGTGATTGCTCATAAAACTGAAAGCCAATTTTCGACCCGATTGGGTGATCAAATAACCACTGAGCGCTTGATTGTGTCTTAAGGTACCTGTTTTGGCATAAACAAAAGAATTATCGTTATTTCCATCAGCGAATTTATTTGGAAATAGTTCAATGATTTCATCCCAAGTAATCATATGAAAGATGATTTCAAGTGCTTTGACTAAATTCCGAGGCGTGTTCATATTGTATATAGACAATCCCGATCCGTCTACCCATATCATGAGATCTGGTAATGAGGCAAATAGCGAGGATTTTAAATAGTTCAGGTACGTCTTTTGTGTTTCATATCCTTGTACTCTTTGCGCATTGATCAATAGTTGCTCTGCTAAAAAGTTATCACTTTTAAACATCATTTTTTTAAGAATGGGAGTTACCAAAGGACCTTGAATAAGAGTGCCTTTACCCAATTCTTCAGGGAGACCTAAAATTACAGTTGTTGGAAGCGTATCTATGAGCAGCTTTTTTATTAATTCATTATTGATCTTGAATGGCATGTAATTATTTTTATCTTCAGAAAGGGATTCGATGGGATAATTAAAAATATTATAATCAGGATCGCGATGTTTTTTATCTGCGTCAACGTTTACGAAAGGGGCAAAGAAGCTGGGTGAAATAGTAATTTCATCAAGGCTAGATTGGATATTGACCCTATTTCCAAAAATGGGCATCCAAGATCTTTCTAATTGAAAATAATAATTATAATCATCCCACGACCAGCCGGGTCCGTAATGTGAAATGGGATGTAGAGGAGGATGTAATATTAAGGAGTCAGAGAGTAGTGAAGTTAAGTAAGTATATCCAGGCTGTTCCTTAAATTCTGGATGAAGGAAGGTAGGATCTCCTAAAGGAATTAAATGAAGTTGATTTTCTATCTTTTGGTAATAAAAGGAAGGAATATTAGTTAGATGAAGGTTTAAATAGGCAGCGAGTGTAAGGATTTTAGTATTCGAGGCGGGAGTGAAGTAGTGATCATCATTGATTTTGATTAAATATTTATTTTGATCAAGGTCATATACAGATAAACCGGTAAAAGATTTGGGTAGGTTTGCAACTTCATTTGATATGCTTTTCACATGGGTTTTCCAGCTGCTTTTGTGAATCAATTGGCAGGATGAAAAAAGGAGGGGCAGCAGCATGATTTTTACAAAAAATAGTTTTATTCTCTTATTTGTTTGCTTGGTACTCTTGAGCTTTTTTATCATATGAATACGAATTAACGAATATTTTAGACTTAATTAAACGGGTAGACAGTTTTTTTTGTAATTTTTTGTAGTTACTTTTCGCCTTTTAAAGACCCAATCTTATCTTTTGATGAACTTACTATGAGTATTATCGATTTAATCACATTATTGCTAGTCCTCTCAGCTGCTTTCACTCTTATCAACATAGCATATTTAAAATTACCGTCTACCATCGGACTTATGCTGATTGCTTTGATCAGTTCCGCTTTGGTTCTTTTGGTGGGTATTTTATTTCCGGGCATAGCCCAAGGGGCAGAGCATATCATTGAGGAATTTGAATTTAAAGAAGTCCTTCTGGACATCATGTTGAATTTTTTACTTTTTGCAGGAGCGTTGTCAATGGATTTGAATACCATGATAGAAGAAAAAGTACCTATTATTATTTTAGCAGTTTTTGGTACTCTCATTTCCACATTTGTGGTTGGCGCCTTAGTGTTTTATATATTCCCATTATTGGGGATTGAAATGGATTTTATCTACTGTTTACTTTTTGGGGCTCTTATTTCACCTACGGATCCAATCGCTGTTTTAGCCCTACTTAAGAAATTTAATTTATCTAAAAACTTAGAAATTAAAGTTGCGGGCGAATCCCTTTTCAATGATGGGGTAGGTGTGGTTGTCTTTTTAACTATTTTAGGCGTTGCAGAGAGAGGAATGGATACTTTCGATATAGGAGAAGTGGGTATTTTATTCGGTCAAGAAGTTTTTGGAGGTTTATTGCTCGGAGCTATATTGGGTTATATTGGATTTAAAATTTTGCTTTTTATTGATAACGATTACGTGGAGCTAGAAGTTTTGGTTACGCTCAGCCTGGTAATGATCGGTGGTCGATTTGCTGAATCGATTCATGTCTCTGCTCCTTTGGCGATGGTTATTTTAGGTCTATCTATTGGTAACAAAGGAAGGGATGAAAAATTGGCGAATGCCACGGGCAAATATGTTTTTAAATTTTGGCATTTGTTAGATGAGACTTTAAACGCCATGTTATTTATCTTGATTGGTTTAGAAATGCTCGTGATCGCCAAGGATGTCACCAGTGATATGTTCTTACTAGGAGCAGTGGGCATTTTGATTGTTCTTACGGGACGATCCATCGGTGTTTCCTTACCTGTAGGTTTGATGTCTCTAAAAATTAAGTTTGAGAAAGGGGCGACCCCCTTACTTATATGGGGAGGATTGAGAGGCGGGATTTCCGTTGCTTTGGCATTATCCTTATCTGATTTTGAATGGATCCCCAGTAATTTTAAAATCATTATTTTGTTCACAACTTATTGTGTAGTTGTTTTCTCTATTTTGGTCCAAGGCCTGACCATTCCGGCACTACTTAGAAGAATCCAATAAATGTCATCAAAAAAAGAAGATTCGACACCAGAGCCCTTTGATATTGATCAACTTAAAGCAAGTGTAAAAAAATCTGTGGAATTGGAAGAACCGATTCACGAATTACGCTTGAGTATCTCGGAAGGATTGTATCTGCTTGCCTTAGGTGATGTCGAGGGTCAATTGCTTAAAAAATCAGAAAAAGTCATTGATTATGGGTTAATAGCAGGGGGGATTTTGCAGCTTTCTTTGATGGGTAGTATCAGTCTCAAAAAAGGGTTTATTAAAATAATTTCTACTAAGCAGACGGGCCATATTTTTTTAGATAAGGTATTAAAAAATCTCACAGAGGGGGGTGGACTTATTGAGGAGATCTTAAGATTGAAAAATGAACTTCAAAAGGTCCATGACGATTTAGAGGAGTTGTTGATTGGCAGAGGTATTCTCAAAAGGGAAGAGAACACTTTATTGTGGATTCCTTTGAGTGAGCGAATGGAAAATGTGAATTATGCCTATGAAAAAGAAATAAGAAATACCCTAAGGGCATTGGTGTTAAGAGGATTTAAGAATGATGTGTCATTTTCAATTCTTTTTTCTCTGACTCATGATTGTCATTTATTGTCAGAAGTATTTGGATCTACCAGTGAGATTGCTGATGCAAAAAATTGGGTGAAAAACCCAAAAAAACTTGCGGGTGTAGATGAAGACCTAGCAAGGATATTAGGTCTTATAAGTCATTTTTTTATTGAGAAACTTCCCAAGTAAGTGGTACGATTACCTGCGTCTTATTCATGATGAAGGCGCGTATGTTGTTATTGTAATTTGCTGGCATGATTTTGTTCAGATAAATCCTGAAGTTCTTGACTTTGGCTCATTAATGATTGGTTATACAACCTATCGTTGATTGCTAAGGCATCTTCCTCACTAATGCCGTTTAGCGCGGCATATATCTTAGCTTGCATTTTTTGATTGGCTCTTAAATAGGCCAGAATTGAATCTTGCTTTTGTAGCAAGGTGTTTGCTCTGATGGACATGAAGCCAAAGCCTTCGTGAGGATTGTTGTTGTCTTTCTCAAGAATTAAATATTCAGCCCCATCGACCTCTATTTTATCAAAATGCCATTGCACGTTTTCATGAATTTCTCGAGTAGAGAATTTTTCATCTTCTGACAAGGATTGATTTTCACAGCCAAAGGATATAATGAGCACCAAAAGAATGACAGATAAAATAGTTTTCATGGGAGTTGGAATTAGTTTATTGTATGAGTCCTTCTTCAACATTAAAAATTTTACTTATATGTTGATGAGCCCTACCATTGAGGATAACAATCAAATAATCACCCAATTCTATTTTTAAATCAAAGGCGGGATTCTTGATCAGTTCTCGCCCCCCGGACTCTTTATTTTTTGAAATCCCAATTAAAACCCCATTATACTTCATTTTCAAATTAAAAAAGGCCTCTTCATAGGTTTTATGGAGGTAAGGGTTTTCGGCGACTACTTTAAATTGTTTTATGTCAAAGTCATCATCTGATTTAGCAAAAGACATGATAGATTCTGCGTAATCAGCGACATCCGGTTCAAAAATATAGCTAGCTAAGAGTTTCGATGAGATTTCGTGTTGCAATATAATTTGCTCTACGCCCGCTGCGATGAAGGTTTCCTTTAATTCAGAATTGTCAAGAACTACTGATAATCTCAGATTTGGATAATGTTTTTTGAGATTCAGCGCCGTGACAAGTTTGTCTGTGTCACTGTTTTGGTTAATAAAAACCATGCTTGAAAGCTCAATATTAATTTTTTTGTAGAGATCAATATTTTTGTAGTCATTAAATAACACAAAGAGGTCTTTGGTTTGGTATTTGTCTTTTATGAAGTCAACTGTAGTTTTGTTGTCGGTTATAATACCCATTTTTTTACCTACACCGAAAAGTTGATCGGCTACTAAATTTCCAAAATCATCCCATCCAATCATCACTATATGATTGGAGAAGCTTGTTCCTTCATATCCCAATTTCTTGTTCTCTTTAATGTTTACAATAATATTTGAAACTCCACCGATGACGGTAGCATAAAAAACCATACTCAATAATACAAAAATGCCACCAATAATTCTACCATGAGTAGTTAAGGGGAATAAATCTCCATAGCCCACTGTGGTTAAAGTCACAATAGAGTACCAGTAAGCATTTTTATAATCGCTTAAAGTAGATTGTGGGCTAATTTTCTCTACCTCTACAAGTGCGGTGATAAGTGTTTGGTAAATGATCACTACCCATAGGATCCATAGTCCTAGTTTGACTTTTTTATTTAAAAATAAATTATCCAGCACCGCCCTCTTTTATTTCAAAGTTAGTGATTTGAGGCCAAATAGTAAATGCTTTAGGGAGATATTCTAATTGTAATTTATATCCCGTTTTTAAGGAAATGATTGATAATTTTTTTAAAATATGATCATTTATTTAATTAAACAATAATTTTTATTCATAATAATAATAAAATCAATAATGTATTATAATTTTAATTAAATTACGACCGACATATTAGGAATATTACAAATGATTACGATTCTTATCGATGAATAAAAATAGCATTATGGAAAGACATACCTATGATTATGGTGTAATTGGCAACTGTGCTTTTACTGCTCACGTGCATACCGATACGAGCATTGCTTGGATGTGTTGGCCTCGATTCGATAGTAGTTTTGTCTTTGGATCGATCTTAGACCAAGAAAAAGGAGGTGAATTTTCTATCAAGCCATTACAAGAGGTATTCGAATCTAAACAGATTTATTTAGAAAATACCAATATCCTTCAAACAGAAATATCTTCTCCAGAGGGTACCTACCGAGTGACTGATTTTGCACCCCGATTTTATCAGTCTGATCGTTATTTTAAACCCCTCATGCTGGTAAGAAAAATAGAGCGAATAACAGGAAATCCAAAAATTATTGTCAAATGTAAACCAGTGGGAGAGTATGGAAATGTAGTTCCCAAACAAAGTCTTGGAAGTAATCACATTGAATTTTTAGGCTTAGAAGCAAATGTGCGATTGACTACTAATATTTCACTCAATTATATCGTAGACGATCAGGCTTTTGTATTGAATGAGGATAAGTATATGGTATTGACATATGGCCCCCCCTTAGAAGGCACCATTATTGAGACTTGCGATGTTTTTTTGAGTAGAACCAAGATTTATTGGAGGGATTGGGTCAAAACTTCTAGTGTGGTTGATTTTTATCAGCGAGAAGCGATTCGATCGGCCTTAATCCTGAAAATTCATCAATATGAAGATACGGGTGCAATTGTAGCAGCGATGACGACGAGTTTACCCGAATCCCCTGGTAGTACCCGGAATTGGGATTATAGATATTGTTGGATGCGAGATACCTTCTATACACTAAATGCGTTCAGTAATATTGGTCATTTTGAAGAATTAGAAAAGTATTTTCACTACATATTAAATACGACCATTGATGAGGAAAGTCGTTATCAACCGCTTTACGGGATATCAGGAAAAAAAGCCCTTACTGAAGTTGAAATTCCTTTAAAAGGATATTTAGGAAATCAGCCTGTCAGAGTGGGAAATCAAGCTTATACTCACATACAGAATGACGTCTATGGTCAGGTTTTAATATCGTTATTGCCGCTATATGAGGATAAAAGAATCATTTTTACCGAAAGATTTGATTCTTCAGGATTGATTATGAAAACCCTGAAAATGATTGAAAAAACCTTTGACGAAAAAGACGCTGGCTTATGGGAATTTAGAAATTTGAAGCAACATCATACCTATACCTATCTATTTCATTGGGCAGGAAGTTGTGCTGCCATAAAGATGGCAAAAGTACTGAAAAATGAAGAAATGGGTACCTTAGCAGTCAAGTTAAAAAAGAGATCTGAAATTAAAATTGAAAATGCATACGTGCCGTCAAAGAAAGGATATGCGCAGGCAGTTGGGGTTGATAGGATGGATGCCAGCACCTTACAACTCATCATGATGAACTATCTTCCTGCCCATTCACAAAGAGCCAAGGATCATTTGATCGCCATGGAAAAAGAGCTGGCAGCCTCTGGGGGACTCTTTTATAGATACAAGCATCAAGATGATTTTGGGGCACCTGAGACGACCTTTTTAATTTGTGCTTTTTGGTATGTTGAGTCTTTGGCCTGCGTGGGAAGGTTAGACGAAGCCATCAAATATTTCGAAAATCTTATTTCATTCAGCAACCATGTGGGACTTTTGAGTGAGGATGTAAACGAAAAAGATGGAGGTATGTGGGGAAATTTCCCACAAGCATACAGCCATGTGGGATTATTAAATGCCGCAACAAGAATAGCAAATAAACTGGATAGACCTAGCTTTTTATAATTTCGTTGAAGAGTTTCCGAACCTCTTTATAAGAATTAACGCTGAACTTTGCTTCAGAAGCACTGGTGCCTACTTTGATGGTATAAGCCTTTTCAGGCATTGCTTTGAAGGTATCTTCATCCGTAAAATCATCTCCAAGTGCCAATAAAAAGTCAGCTTCAGGGTAGGTTTCCATTAATTTTTGGGCAGCTTTTCCTTTATTAATTTCAGAGTTTTTGATTTCTACGATCATATCCCCTTCAAGGACTTCCAAGTTTTCATTGGCAGTCATGTATTTTAAATGACTGGTGAGCTCCCGAGTTCGAACTTCTCCCAAACCCGTTTCTACTTTTCTATAATGCCAAACCAAAGAATAATCCTTTTCTTCGACGAAGGAACCTGGCGTACGATTTACATATCTTTCTAAGAGCGACAGGGTTTCTTTTTTCCAACTGGCATTAATTTTTATAAAAGTTTTGAAGGGCTTACCCATCCTTTTAATCCAAACGCCATGTTCTGCTACAATATCTAATGAATAAGGTTTCATCCATTCTTCAAGGGATTGCCGGCCTCTACCCGAGATAATCACAATGTGATTATTTTTGTCTTTTGTGAGGTGTTCCAAAATTTTTATGAGCTCTTGATCGGGTTTAGAGTCATCAGGATTTTCATTAAAGCCAACCAGTGTGCCGTCATAATCCAAGAAAATCAATCGTTCTTTCGATTGTTTATAGGCATGCTTGATTTCTTCTGACAGTTGGTTATCAATCAATCTTGTTTTGAGATGACTTTGTTCTTTTTTTACATTTGCAAGTTCATCCATGAACAATTTAACCCAGGCATGTATGTTGTATCTTTTCAATGACTTCTGCATCGAGGTCATGCTTTCTATTTGCAGTTCCTCTGGCAGGGTTAATGCTTTATGCATGGCTTCAACCAATTGGTGAATATCATTGGGATTTACGATGATGGCATCAGAGAGCTCTTTGGAGGCACCAGCCATTTCACTGAGAATCAAGACTCCCTTTTTGTCTAATCTACTTGCTACATATTCTTTACAAACTAAATTCATGCCATCCCGCATAGGAGAAACCAATGCGACATCGGAAATCCTGTAAAATGCAGATAAAGCGGGTAAAGGAAAACTTCGGTAGAAATAATGGATAGGTGTCCAATTGAGCTTGGAGAATTGACCGTTGATACGACCCACTAAAAGGTCTATTTCTTCTTTGAGTTGCTTGTATTTTGAAACAGAATCTCTGGAGGGAACCACTACCATGAAAAGGGATACTTTCTCTTTAAAATCAGAGTATTTGCTGAGAAAAAGCTCAAAAGCCCTTAATCTTTGGGGAATACCTTTCGAGTAATCCAGTCGGTCAATGGATAAGATGAGTTTTACGGTACCAATGGATTTTCTATAACGAGCTTCTCGAGCCAATGTCTCTGGATCTTGAGCAGAGGCGGCATACTTTTCATAATCGATACCCATGGGTAAAGCATCTGCTTTTATGAGTCTATTTTTGACTTTAATTGTACCGTTTGAGTTACCAAGTCCCGCCAGTCGATTGACAGAAGAGAGAAAATGTCTCATGTCGTCGTAGGTATGAAACCCCAGAAAATCAGCTCCGAGCATGCCATTGAGTAATTCCCTTCTCCACGGCAATAGCCTGAAGGACTCATAGGAGGGGAACGGGATGTGAAGGAAAAATCCAATAGTAGCATTAGGACTGATGGCCCTGATCAGTTGAGGCAAAAGCAATAGTTGATAGTCATTTATCCACACGGTATCATCATCTTCGAGTTCTTTTGAAACGATTTCTGCAAATTTTTGATTGACGCGCTGATAGGCGAGCCAAAGCTCTTCTTTGTAAACGGTATATTGATTAAAATAATGGAAGTTTGGCCATAAGGTCTCGTTACTGAAGCCCTCGTAGAAATCTTCAATTTCTTCACTACTCAGAAAAACAGGTTTCATGTGCTGCTTGATGAGGTTAGAATGTACTTCTTCCTCTTGAGACTTTTCAATGGCCAACCCGGGCCATCCAACCCAAAGATTATTCCCTTGTTTAAAAACAGAATTTAAACCGGTCGCAAGGCCACCTTCGCTTGCCTTGTATACAAGCTCATTATTCTCCTGTTCTATTTTGACGGGAAGTCTGTTTGAAATAATAATTGTTTTACCCATGATTTGTAATTTTTAAAATCGGGAGTGCCCAGGGGTACGACATTCCTTTATCATTTATTGAAGCTATTTAATCTTAATTGTGTTAATTTCTTTTTGGTATCCAAGGGAAAATCACCCTTCATCATCCAATCATAAAATGAGGATTCTTTTTGCAGAACTTCACTAACCAATTTGCCTTTATGCTTTCCAAAATTAAACACTTCTTTCCCTTGGTCATTGAATACCATGCGTCCAGCCAAGTCAACCATTTTTTTATTCAAGAGCAGGTGCAAGGAATTCATGTCATTTTCGATGATGCCCAAGACTTCACCTTTCAGATTGGAGAGGGTTTGCTGGTCGTATTTAGCAATTTGACCCATAAAAACAGCCATAGTTGCGCGGGTGTCGGCCAGTGCACTGTGGGCGTTTTCTAGTACTTCTCCTGTGTAGAATTTAAAGGCTGCACTTAAATTTCTTTTTTCCATCATATGGAAAATTTTTTGGGCGTCGAGTAAATTTCTTTTTTCGGTATTGAAATCTATACCTACCCTGGCAAATTCTTGGGCCAATAAAGGAATGTCAAATTGTAAAATATTAAATCCGCAAAGATCACAATTCTCCAAAAAATCAGACATGGATTTAGCGACTTGATTAAATGAGGGCTCGTCTTTAACATCTTTGTCATAAATGCCGTGCACTAAACTAGACTCTATTGGAATGGGTATTCCTGGGTTGATACGCCGACACTTTTCTTCTGTCTTACCATCAGGAAAAACCTTAATTAATGCGATTTCGACAATCCTGTCTTTTGAGGTATTGGTCCCCGTAGTTTCAAGATCGAATACGACCAGTGGGTTTTTTAGATTTAGCATTTATTTTTAATCCTTGTAGGTGGTAAAAGCTTCCATAATTTGGTCATTGGGTAGAGATATTTTTTGCAATAAGGCCTTAGCTGCTCCGGCGTGGGATAAGAAGTTATTGTTTTTAGTCATGAGGCTCAGATTATCCTCTAGTCTAAATCCACCATCTATTTCAGTTCCTGACAGAGATTCATATTCAACCAAACTCACACCTTCGCGCTGTTTTTCACTAATAACAACGGCTAAGTTATCTTCTTTGTTATAAAGTAACGTGCCGCTTTTGGGTGTTAAATCAGCGAACAACTCATATTTTTCAATAAATTTTTCAACGGCTTGATAATTTTTTGATTTCTCATCTTCTACATGATGAATGAGAGCAATATGATGATTGAATTTTAAAAATTCTTTGAATTTTATTTCGTCTAAATCACTAAAGTCACAGGGGGTAATGACGATGGCAGCATTTTCAATTCGATGATCCTCTTGAGATAAGATGAAGTCATGTGCTTTTCCCACTACGTTCAAAACATGTAGGACAATTTTAGTGATTTCGTTGGCTCCTTCGTTTCCGATGATGGCAATTCTTTGTTTATCCTTAATCGACGCAAGATTCATTTTTTATTTAGTCATTTGTAAGTCAAAAGTAATTAAAAATATGCAGAGATAAATTAATTGTGGAGGGTATAAAATTGTGGATAAGATGTGCAAACTAAATTTGATATTAAAGCGGAGTTGTTGACATGAAATGTTACGTTTGCTATTATATATTAAACCTATTCAATCCGATCAACTAATGGACCCTTTAGCCTCTTCATCGCATAAAATTTCGGGCATTACACGTAGAAAACCAATCAATGACACTACGGAGTCATTAGGTAAGCTACCACCACAAGCAGTTGACATTGAGGAGGTTGTATTAGGAGCGCTCATGTTGGAGCAACATGCTTTATCGAGTGTTATCGATATTTTAAAGGTGGAGAGTTTTTATAAAGAAGCCCATCAAAATATTTACGAAGCGATTGTTCAGCTCTTCAATAATAGCGATCCGGTGGATATCAAAACGGTCGTCCATCAATTGCGGAAAAATGGAAAGTTAGAACTCGTTGGGGGTTCTTATTATATAGCTGATTTGACGACGCGTGTGAATTCGGCCGCCAATATAGAATACCATGCCCGAATTATTTCTGAGCAATCTATCAAAAGACAGTTGATTCGGATTTCATCAGAACTTGTCACCGACGCTTATGAAGATACGACGGATGTTTTCCAGTTACTAGACCGCACTGAGCAAGCACTTTTTCAGGTTTCAGAATCTCACATCAGAAAGAATTATGATAAGATGAGTTCTCTGCTTACCAAGGCCATCAGCCAAATAGAAGAGAGAAAAAATAAAAAAGATGGACTGACGGGCGTACCCAGTGGCTTTACTGCCTTGGACCGTATTACCTCAGGATGGCAACCTTCTGATTTGGTGATCATTGCTGCCAGGCCAGGTATGGGTAAAACCGCCTTTGTCGTTTCAGCCATGCGTAATGCAGCCCTTGATCATGGACAAGGGGTTGCTATATTTTCCTTAGAGATGTCTTCTGTTCAATTGGTGAACAGATTGATTTCGGCAGAGGCAGAATTGGAAAGTGAAAAATTAAAAAGAGGAGAAATGGCCGATTATGAGTGGGAACAATTACTTCATAAAACCTCTAAACTCTCTGAGGCGCCTATATTTATTGATGATACACCAGGTCTGAGTATCCTAGAATTGAGAGCGAAGGCCAGAAGATTGGCCCAGCAGCATGATATCAAACTGTTGATTATTGATTATTTGCAACTGATGTCAGGAGGAGATGCCAACAAAAATTCAGGAGGAAATAGAGAACAAGAAATTGCCTCTATTTCTCGAGCGTTGAAAGGGATTGCAAAAGAATTGAATATCCCAGTGATTGCTTTGTCTCAATTGAGCAGGGCGGTTGAAACTCGTGGGGGCGACAAAAAACCGCAATTATCAGATTTAAGAGAATCGGGTTCTATTGAGCAAGATGCCGATATGGTGATGTTCTTGTATCGACCAGAATATTATGGGATTACTCAGGGGGAGGATGGTGCACCGCTTAACGGTACTGCTGAGGTCATTATCGCCAAACACAGAAATGGAAAATTAGATACTGTACAACTCAAGTTTATCGGTAAGTTTACCAAGTTTGCAGATTTAGATGTGTTGACGAATGAAACCTATGGTTCTTCTTTTCCGAGCAGTGGTAATACCGATAGCGGTTATACCATTACGATGCCGAGTAAAGGTACCCAAGATAGCTCTGCAGCTGGCGATGATCCCATGCCCTTTTAAAATAGACTCACTGAATTTATTGCTCGTCATGTTCGAGTTCAAAGTTGTTAAAGGCATTTTTTATTTCCTCTAAAGCCTTGATGTTTTTAGAAAATGCTGTTTTCTCAATTCCTAGCTCGTAGGTAGCTCTGGCTTCTTCCACATAACCACAATCTGCAAATAGCTGAGCGGCTTGATAATAAGTGGGGAGATAATCTGGAAATTCAATCAATAATTTTCTAAAACTGGCCAAGCAGAATTCATTATTTTTTCCTAAAAATTCAAGGGTCATGGCATACAATAAGAAGGGATCGAGCGGATTTTTTTCAAGTAATTTTTGAAGCTCTTCTATACGTTTAATATTCATGTTTTGCATTTTACATTCTTGTATTAATGATTAACTTTACCCTTCAAATTTAGGATCAAATTTAATATTTAACATGAAAATTCTTGTTTGCATAACCCATGTGCCAGATACCACATCAAAAATCTCCTTTTTGGACCAAGATACGGTATTTGATAAAACGGGGGTTCAATTTATTATCGGTCCTTATGACGATTATGCCTTGGCTAGAGCAGTCGAATTAAAAGAACAGCTCGGAGGTAGCATTACGGCTTTAAATGTAGGTTTAGCAGAAACGGAGCCAACGATTAGAAAGGCACTGGCCATCGGGGCAGATGAGGCCATCCGGATCAATGCAGAACCCAAAGATGCTTTTTTTGTAGCTCATCAAATTTTTCAAGTGGTCAAAGGAGGAGATTATGATTTAATTCTTATGGGAAGAGAATCGATTGATTTTAATGGAGGACAAGTTCACGGAATGGTTGGAGAACTTTTGGGTATCCCCTCTGTCTCGCCTGTGATGCACTTAGATATAGAGGGAAATATTGCTAAATTATCTCGAGAGATTGAAGGGGGTAAAGAATTATTGGAAGTAGCGCTGCCTATTGTGGCTGGTTGCCAGGAGCCGATTGCAGAATGGAAAATACCTAATATGAGAGGAATCATGTCTGCGAGGTCAAAGCCTCTCAATGTTTTAGACCCCTTTGAAGACGAGCAGAAGACGGTAGTTGAAAACTTCGTGATGCCAGCAGCAAAAAGCGGTATAAAAATGATAGATGCCGACAATGTGGGTGAGTTGGTAGATTTATTGAAAAATGAAGCAAAAGTATTTTAATGAAAGTATTGGTATTTATAGAATCAGATGAGGGTAAAATAAAGAAATCCTCCCTTGAAGCAGTAAGTTATGCTGTTGAAATAGCACAAGACACTGTTGCTATGGTCTTTGGAGTCCTCGAGTCATCAGAACTGAATAAAATAGGTGCAGCTGGAGCGAAAAAGGTATTGCACGTCACAGATTCAAATTTTGAGCCCTCAAATATCATGGCAGTATCCACAGCTATTGCGCAAGTGTTTGAAGCAGAAGATATTGAATTGATGGTGATGGCCAAGTCTTCATTAGCTGATCCTGTATCGGCTCGGGTATCTATCAAAATGGATGCCTCGTTGGTGAGTAATGTTACCGAGTTACCCGACATGGCCAACGGATTTACAGTAAATCGAAGTATTTATACTGGAAAAGCCTTTGCGAAAACCAAGTTAACGAGTGATAAGAAAATTCTTACTATACGTAAAAATACAGTTCCCATCGGGGAGAACGGGTCCGATCCAGAAATAGTAGTGTTTCAGCCTAATTCAAAGGGTTCAGACGCTGCCGTGAAGGTACTGTCTCAAGAAAAAACTAGCGGCGACATTCTTCTACCCGAGGCCGATATCGTGGTTTCGGGAGGGAGAGGCCTTAAGGGACCTGAAAACTGGGGAATGATAGAAGACTTGGCAGTAGCCCTTGCTGCGGCAACAGGATGCAGTAAACCCGTCTCAGATATGGACTGGCGTCCCCATCATGAGCACGTAGGTCAGACGGGTGTTAAAGTTTCACCAACCTTATACATTGCCGTGGGCATCTCAGGTGCCATTCAACATTTGGCAGGAGTAAATTCTTCTAAATT
>Ga0115000_10000094_pt1 | contig 75778 bp, 59 predicted proteins | sample ArcticOcean_MG_C_6_FD_89690 | JGI IMG/M metagenome (GOLD analysis project Ga0115000, IMG submission 89690) | Marine microbial communities from western Arctic Ocean - ArcticOcean_MG_CB8_128 | ecosystem: Environmental > Aquatic > Marine > Oceanic | place: Arctic Ocean: Canada Basin | collected... | reverse complement strand
GGACTTCTGCTTTCAACCAGTCATCGTCAAAAGTGTTGTTATTTGAAGCTGCGCGAAGTATGCCATACTTGCCTCTCGGAGAGCGTATCGATGTTTTTTTCAAACCTTTCGTAACAAGCATACCTACATGTCGTGAAGTTAATGGTGAGTAGCTATACTATTGGTCTTACACTTAAGAGAACTCGCTTCAGTTTCGAAAAAGTCGATATGCTTATTTACAAAATAGGCGCAAACTTACCAGATCGGCGTGAATTTAAATTAGCTGTTCGTGCTCGAACAGCGACAGTAGCACATGACGCAGAGCTCAACATTCTAGAAAGAAAAATGGTATAAGTCGGTCTGATGAACAACGTCTGAGCTTATGGTATCGCAAGAGTGTGTATGAATAGTCGATTTCACTTTCCGTATACTTTCCGATTTTTCGTGTGAGAACGACCCAAACACCCTAGATATCAACAGAATGTGTGAATCCCTAAATACACATACTTTTTTGGCATATTGGTATGAATTTTGGATGAACTTATTTTCTTCTGTAGAGCGCGTGAATAACAGATGCAAAAAGTTTTCTTCGAAAGAGAAAGGGAACGAAAGTAATTTGACCCTTCGGAAGTTGGTAAAAACCTTGACCATTATGCATGATAAAATGGTGGTTGAACCTTACGGTTCGCGCACTCTGGATCGTTCCAAGTTCGGGGTAAAAAGGTTCATGGATGGGGGTTCTTTCCCAGAGTTTTTTGTTTCCCAGCAACCTCATGGAACGGGTTGTCTCTCTAAAAGACTACCTCGAGAAGATACAACACAACCGTTGAAAAGGAAAGAAAGATTTTCTCTGGAACCTGACTCCATCTCCGCAGATCTAGCATTGGAAAATAATGTAAGCTTTGGATTAATTTTGAAAAGAACAGCTTCTTATGTTTTTTTCTAGACAAGACCAGGGCACAAAAGTGTTGAAGCCTCCAAAGAAAGAACAATAAAAGGAATCGAGCTTCGCTTAGGCTCAGGACAGAACTTAGCTGTGAGCAAGAAAGATTTGAGGAACAACGAACCTTCTTATGTCAAATATTCTGCATTCGGTAGTGAAGGAAGTGCCAAAATCATAAGAATGCAAGAAGTATCTATCGATCCTCTTGAGCCATCAAAGTTTAGACATAAAAAAGTAAGAGCTATATTATTTTTGTGCATTTCCTTTATAGTTCTTTTAGGTTCCTAAGAGCACCGGTACAGCTATTCCCGAGACCGTACATCATAGCCCTGAGCGAGAAAAGAGCAGCAGTGTTCCAGAAGAATGGATCATACCAGCTTCGATTTCGAATTGGAAGGTAGGATGTTTCCCTTTTTTGTATCTGTTTATTTTAGAGCAATTACTGTAGAATCCGAAAGGCTATACCATACCTTTAGACAAACGATTAGCGGCCGATGGAAGAAATTTAAATTCATTACAAATCAATGATAAATTTGCAAATCTTTCTGAGGTATACATTTTTTTTCTGCTTGGACTACTATATTATATTTTAACATTCAATTTAATCAGGCCTTATATTTAGCAGAACATAAAGCTCGACAAGCTGTAGAGATTCGAGCTAATATTCAGAAGGAACTGCTAGTAAAGCAGAAGGAAAAAATGGAGTCGGACCTGAGAAATCTTGCACGAATAGCAAAGAAAGAGAAAAAAAAATAGTACTTTTAGCATGCTCGCTTGTATAATTTGATGGGCAAATTCAGATGAAAGAGCTATTTAAATCTTCATAGTACTCAATCAGCTCTTGTGATAGAGAGGGCTTCAAATCTGCAAAAGAAGAAACAAAATCTTCCATTTCGACTACCACTTCTGTCTCGCTAGACCATTGCTTTCTTCGAATGCGTCTTTTGGAAGCTCTCAGCCATGAATCTGCGCACACTGAGTACAAATCTGCACCTGAATATCTTGATGCATGAGTCTCAGCAAATGAAGAAAAATTTATTCCTGGAGCTAATTTCATACGTCTAGTAAGGGACTCCATTATCTGAATCTTGCCCTCAACTGAAGGATCAATTCCCACGTAAATGAGTTTATCAAATCTCCCTGGACGAAGAAGAGCTGTATCTATTCTGTCTGGACGATTTGTAGCACCCATTATAAATATATTTTGGAAAGTTAGAACATCATCTATCTCCAGTATCAATTGACTCACAACTCTGGAAGTACTGTTCAGGTTCTCATTTTCAACTCGCTTTGTAGCCAAAGCATCTATCTCATCAAAAAAAATAATAGAAGGAGCCGATATTTTTGCTTCGTGAAAGATTTGTCGTAAGTGTCGTTCGCTTTCTCCCACATACATATCTATGACTTCAGGTCCTTTTATCATAAAGAATTTCAACTCGCACTCATTCGAAATTGCTCGGGCTAATAGTGTTTTGCCAGTTCCGGGCGGGCCATATAGTATCAAACCTTTGTTCTGATTTTCAAATAGCTTATCATACATAGTCGGCAATTTTACAGTGGTTCGGATTAGTTGCTTTGCGGCATCCAATCCTCCAATATCAGACCACGTGACTAAAGATGGTTCAGAATCTGCTGCAATAAATTCATTCTGACTCAGAGGGATAGTTGTTGTTTCTTTCGAATTACGAACATCATGATAGTTGACCTTTATGATATCTGCAATAGACTCTATCATATCCCACCTTGTGAATGATATTAACTGACAGCTAAGTATATTACAAACTCGCTCTGAGATCTGTTCATTTATGTGATGTTTTGAATCTAGCAATGTATTTTTGTCTATATTTGCTTTCCGTTTCTGAACGTAGGTTTCAGAGAAACTGAAGTTTGCAGGTATAAAATAGCTTGAGGTTCTAAAAGGAGTTGATTTTTGCAAAAAATTTTCAACACGTGCAACGCAATTATCCGAACTTGAACCTTTGCACTCCATGAAAGAAGAACCTTTTCCATCACTGCAGCTCAGCGGAGATAGAAATTTAGGGGCTTCTCTCAGTAACATCATACAATCGTGCATTTCAGAACTTCTCGTTTTTGAAATTGAAGTTATGTGACTCACGTAAGGTTTGACCTGTGATTTGTTTATCATCTTGAATAGACTGTCATTATAAAGATATTGGTGAAATTCCATAAAAAAGTGGAGCTCCTTTATGCATAACAGATTGCAGTAAGAGTTAAACATTGAATCCTTCAACTTTTGCAAGTGCCTTATGAGATGTTCTCTCGCGACTCCCAAAACAATTTCATGGAAAGAATATGAAATGAATTTTGTACCAAAATGTTGCAGTTCCTTCAAGTTAGGGTATAAGCTGCATACACTAGGTGAATCAAGTTGTATCAACAGATTAAAAATTCTCGTGTACTTTTCACGCCCTTCTTGAGCAACTCTGTCGGACAATGGGATGGGCATGAATCTTTCAGCCTCAGATGTATTCGACACCCTGGTTAAGTATTGAAGCAAAGAAAGTACGTCTTTATTCGCAAGATTATTAGTTTTTGACTCTACTTGCATCAAAAATTGCTTCGTAGGGTGCAAAGTCATTCGATAACCAATCGCCGTTCTCTTAATTTGCTTTTGTGCAACTATCATCATATATCTGTTTTCTGCTTTGTTTTTCAACGATAACGAATCAACACTCAGGAGTAAGTCATTCACACGCGTTTTTTTTCTAGTAGCAACTAGAATAGTTTGAGTTATTATTCCAAGAAACATGGAACTTGCAAAGATATTCTCACAAGCTGTAACTTCAAGCTCATACATATTCTCCACGCCCACGTAGATGTATTGCATTCCCCTCGGTAAGCTGGCATTAACGACTTCAACTTCTTTTGTCTTCTCAGGCGACACATTAGGTGACCATGGACAGTTCAAACAGTTATAAAACTGTACTTCTCCAAGCACAACATATGAGTCTACTTTCCTCATCTTAGCCATCTTTCCGTCATGCGATTCAGCAATGTATTACACATAACTTTTTATTCGACATTAAAGGTCGTATTTATTTTACATTTGTTTCATCTCTGTCCAGGTTGCCGTGTTTTCTTGACCTCCTACCGCAAAAACTGCAACCGTGTGAATTGCAAATTCTCAGGTGTTGCGCAATTTTATAATTCACCACGCTTCAAAGTTCAAACAAAATATCTCGAAGTCTTTTTCCGTGATGAACATGTTGTTTGTATGACCATATGATATCTTTTAATCTTCTTTAAGCAAACACACAAAGGATTTAGGGTATTTTATGAAGCAAAAAGTGTAAAGAAAAAGTGTCCTTTCCTTCCAAGCAAATCAGCAGTGACACACGTGAGCAGTCTGTCAGTGGGGAGAGGAAAGAACAGGAAAGCTGAGTCGGCCTTGCGTGAGTCGTTTGCAAATGAGCGCACAGTTCAAACCTTCCTTTTTACCTAATAATGGCATAAATGTTGTTCACTCTTCTTATAGATATCGTCGTTTGGTAATATCAGCTTCCAACTATCGTCGACGAGAAAGAGAGTCCGGGAGAGGTTCGAATCGTGAAGTCCCTCAAAGTGGCGAGTCCGCCCCTGACGAGTCGCTCTTCGATACTGGCACAGAGAGTGCAGATGAACCAGTCAAGAGTACTAATTCTCTGTATGAAATTGATTCACTCTCTAAAGATCGTGTTAGCGTAAAAATAACAGGAAAAGATACTTTAAGAACAGAAGGAATGGAAGATATTTTTGAGGGAGTGTTCTTTTCTCCTTTGAATACTTTGCTTTCAGTTGACTATCTCCTCCTATTTGGCGTCGATGGGGTTTTACCAGAAATAATAAATGGTAGATGCGCGATGATAGGTATACTTTCAGGTTTCACAAAAGAAATAATGATGAAGAAGTCATTGACTGAACAACTATTATTTAACGTGACTCACGGTGTCACGCCAGTAATTGCTGTCACAGTAATATTGCTTTCTTTGATGCCCTCGTTTCTAATAGATCAAAATGAATACTTGCAGGAATCTGGATCACGAAACGATCAAATTGCCCAGAAATGGTGTGGGCAAGGTGCATTCCGTTACAAATTTGATGATCGTTTCAGGGGAAAACGTGCATATGCAGTCGATCCAGCAATGTCGGATTTGAAATTTTTCCAAATGAAAACACCTCTTGGTGACATAGGATTCGTCCCGTTTGCTGAAGTTGTGAATGCTCGGTTTGCCATGTTTACTCTAATGGGCACCTTCCTCATTGAGGGATTCCTTGGCCATGGTATTCTATCATCTTAATTCGTTGTCTAGAAAATCTGAAAAGGGTATGATATAAAATACCTGGTACCGGTAGTACAAGTGGTTCTTTTACTGTACGTCACAATGATCATCATCAAATTTTAAAAAGAAAAAGCAGAAACAAAAGACCTCAATTTACACTTTCGAAATTTCATTCAACGTCTCTTCTGCAGCAACTTGAAGTTCCAATCCACTCATCTGTTCCTTATATTTTATAACATATTCCTGTATTTCCAAGCTCACTAACTTCCTTCTAACACTTGAATCATATACGAAATTACCAAGAGCTATGATTAGTCTCATTTTACTGCCGTCATCCTCAGCTGAAGTGTTTCTAAGGAGTTGCAGCATAACCCCGAGAAATAAGATGTAGATTTCGCTCCAGTTCTCTTTTTTATCTATTTTTCCATTCAGTATACTGATTGAGAAGTTCATAATAAAGGTACAAATTGATATACACAGAGCCGGTTTCATTGGCTGATCAGCTACTGAAGCAAGACATGAAAAGATCCGCTTCACGTGCGAGAAAATTATTTTTTCAAGCAGTTCCTCAGTTCTAAAGCAGTTATTCGCGAACCGAATAGCAGTGAGTACATTTTGTGTTGTTGCCGGATGATTGATGGCACGCAAAAAAGCTCCTTCAAGTTCTATATCATATTTCATTATTTCAGTTACATACTCTGGAAATAATATTGCTTTCCGAATAAGATCAAAAGTTGGGAACAAATGTTCAACCCTCATCGATAATAACTCTGTGATTACTGCATGGACTTGTGCATTCTTTTCATTTTCCACATCTGAACTCCATATACTGGATCCCTTCAAGATACCTTTTTTTTCTTCATTTAATCCAAATTCTGTAAGCTTAGCTAAAATTCCTTCGAAATTGATCTTATCAAAGTACACGTGTGAAAGTGTCGGTATGTAGGCTGCTGTCTTTTGTAAAGGTTGCAAAATCTCACTTTCTTTCTTCCCAAAAGAAATATCTTTTTCCTGAACATTTTGAAGTAAAAATTCGATAATTTTCTCCTTATATGAGAATGGCAACATATTAGTCTGGAGCCATTCTTCCGCAACACTAGCTGGGTCTTGACCGCTACGAAAAGTTAATTTCAACGGGGGCACGCCGTCTTGGACATCAATGTCAAAGACATAATCAGTTCTTTCGAGATTTCTAACATTTTTGGGAGATTCTGTGATGACCTTGCCCAATAACTCCCATTGCTGAGAAGCTATTTTCCAAATGTACGCTTTTGATTTACCACTTTCATCGGTGCAAACTTGAACTTGTCCTTCAAAAGATCCAGGTTCACTAAGGACTTTAGAGTCCCTAACTGCAAGATTCATTTTTATTTGAGATTTCTCTTTTTCTTCAAGCCTCGTGAAAACTTCTATTGTACGTGGACCATGTAAAGATTCATTCAAGATAAACTTCCTTACTACGCCATCAGAGCAAGCTGTTAGTAAGCTTGTACCTTTCATTAAGATTGACCAAACACATCCTGGATGTACAATGGTCTGTATACATTCTCCATGTATGTTCCAAATTTTGCAACTTCTGTCCTCGCTTGAAGTAACTACAAAACAATTTCTTTCACTGTTATGAAAGAAATGAATGGAATATATAAGAGATGTGTGGCCAAGAAAAGTGCGCTCAAGTCTATATTGAGTAGACCAAAGCTTCGCCGTATTATCATGGGATGCGGACAAAATTCCAAGAATTGGAATATAACATAAGCTACGAACTGAATCACTGTGAGCTTGAAGTATATTTGAACAACTATGGTCACTACACCAGTGACGGATAGTTCCATCTGCTCCACCTGAAAGAAATTCAGAATCTGTTAATGCCGCCAAAGAAAGTACCGAACCAATGTGACCAGAAAGAGTCTAAGAAAAGACAAATAAAATTTAAGCAAAAAAGTAAGAAGTTATCAAAATCCACATACCTTGAGCAACTTGAACTTCCTCCAAACACAAATATGAGAGTCTTGACTGGCAGTAACTATGTCTCCATTTTTTAGGACAATAACTGCAGTAATATCCATCGCATGTCCATTTAATTCTTTCAAAACTAATCCCCTTGGAATACTCCAGACTAGAACACGCCAGTCCCTGCTACCCGAAAGAAGAATTTCTTCCTTAACGTCCAGAAAACCTTCAGGAACCCAGTGCACGCAAGTAACGAAGGAGTCATGCCCACTTAAAACTTTCTGCTCTAGGAGCGAAGTTTCATCATGATCTAGGTTCCATATTCGTATTGTTTTGTCTCTGCTAGCAGTGGCGAAGTAACTTGAACTTCCTGACTGAGAGGCGATTGAGCGTACATCCTCAACGTGACCACGAAACTCGCGATCGATCTTAAAGTTAGGGGTGAGCATGTTGCAAATGCCAACACAAAGTTTCGTGTCACTTCTTCGTACCATATATTTTCTTTCAGCGAGATTGCATAGATGAATGCAATATAAATGATCCGCGCGAGGTGCCGAGATGCCGAGGTCACCGAAAAAGTGGATTAAAGTCGAACTTCTGAAGATTTTGAAGAGTTAGTTGTATAATGTGTATTAAAGATTCGAGAAATCGATATTCTTCACTACCAAGACGTTACCGTATAGTTTTACTGACAACCTCGAATCGCAGTGCTGAATGTGCCAAGTATTGCGAGAATAAAAGTAGTTCGTAAAAAAAGTGAATAGCAGTTTAGGGTTTAAACCCTGGCAGACTGGCTTTTTCCTTTTTCAAAGTTTTTCAAAAGTCCGCGAAGGACTGGGCGGTGAATCTTGGCCGAAAACGGTTAAACTTGGCAGATAAGAAGACAGCAAATAGTGTTTCGTAGGAGGAAAGAATCAGATAGACTTCACACATACGAACAAGTCCGGTACTTGTATCGAGAGTTGCTTACAGCTACTATACAACTAGACTAGTAAGTAAAGTCCTACGATTCGTTTTTGAAAAGGTCACGTTCTGCATCTTGAACTCCCCCAACCTAGCTACACTTATAATTTTGGAAACCTGAATTCTTTCGATGCGAAGTTCACCATTGATTGACAAAATGTAAGTACAGAAGTTTCGTCGTACTCCGATGTTTCAAAAGGCTAGTAGGAATTATATCCTATTTTTGTATCAAGTAGAATGAACTTTCGAGTTAGTTTTCCCGAAGAAGGATAAAACAGCAACGTATTGACTCGTAATTTTCTGTGTCCTTTAAAAAAATATAAATACTATATTTGTTTGTTAAGAAAGTCGAAATGGAGGAAAAGCGAGTTGTAGGATTCATTCACCCTGATTTGGGAATAGGTGCTTGGATCTAATTCATTTACGTCGGAGCCAATAAATTTTCTTGGATAGGTGGTGCTGAACGTCTAATACTTGATGCTGCAACAGAGCTTCAAAGATGTGGTCACAAAGTATGTTATTAATTTCCACGAAAATGATACTAACCTTCCAATAGGTTCATTTATACACTGCGTATCATGATCTTGCACGTTGCTTTGAAGACACACTACATACCGGTGAGTTTATGATTGACTCATCCTTTTTATGTTTATTTAATGCGTGTAGGTGGTAAAAGATGTGACTGGATTCATGTTAGTGGTAGCTGGATCCCACGTCATTTCTTTGGCTTTTTTCACATCTTTTTCGCTAACCTTCGTTGTTTTTGGCTATCGGTGAACTCTTTCTTCATTACCTATAATTATTCAATCGTGTATACTGCAGATAGTATTGATATTCTCTAGAAGAAAGACTCAAATCGAACTCATATTTGTGGATCAGGTTTTTCCATTCCTTATTTATAAAGAAATAATAACAATAATAACTGATTTGTTGGAACTTAGGTCTCTTTGCCAGTGCTGATTGTGAGGTGTCTATCAAACATCCGAACAATATTTTATTGTCACTATCCTGATTCACTACTAGCACCAAGAAACTCTATTATTAGAATGTTGTACAGATTTCCTTATGATCTGTTGGAAAAATATTCAACACTGTGTGTAAGTAATTATATAACACATCATCTTTTCATAATTTTGTTTTATATTTTTTAGGCACATAAAATTCTTGTTAATAGTAAGTTTACAGCGCAGAAGTTTCTGAACGCCTTCCTGAATGTTGAGTCGCTGGATTGTCCAGATGTATTGTATCCATCGGTAATTTTCTGTTTTTCTGCTTCAGTGTGCTAAGAAGTAATTGAAGGTACAACTTATGAGCGTAGCCAATACCGTCAATTTATCTGACCAAAATTATAAGTCGTAATATTTACCTTTGCAATACATTTCTGAGTTTATCTGTTAAAATAATAGTTTTTTGACAATTAATCGGTTTGAGCGAAAGAAAGACATTTTTCTGGCAATACATGCTTATGTTCACATGCTGAGTATGCATAAAGAATCCGATCTATGTAAGACTAGACTACTTGTAGCCGGAGGGTATGATTCTAGGTTAGTAGAGAATGTGGAACATATTAGTGAACTGTCAAGGTAATTCATTAATCTTTGACTTCTTTTTGTTGATTTTCTCTTCAGGGAAGCGAAACGCTTATCTCACAGAAAAAGTGTTACTTTTCTCCCTTCAATAAGCTCTAACCGTAAAAGAAAAATACTCATGAAATCTTTATGCTTGTTGTACACCCCGATGGAGGAACATTTCGGGATAGTTCCGCTTGAAGCTATGAGTGTAGGTACACCAGTCATTGCTGTTGATAGTGGCGGTCCCAAAGAAACAGTTGAAAATGAAGAAACGGGTTTTTTATGTTCCTCAAGTTCGAAGGTATTTTTTTTATATTCTATTTCCTAGAAAGTTAGTATTATCCTATAAAGGAGTTTGCAGAGGTTATGTATCGCTTGTGCAATGATCCGAAGTTAGCTAGTTCCATTGGATCTTCTGGACAATATCATGTATGTCGCAATTTTGATCGTACCGAGTTCGGGGTGAAATTGAGTAAGATAGTTGAAGAAGTGCTAAAATCTTCATAAAAATCATGAATAGAATGATTACAATATAAGTCGAACAGTAAAAGTAAGCTCAATACCTCCTTTACTTTAATAACACCAAGATGATCTTACAAATTATCTCAGCTCATTCGATTCTTATCCACCAAACTGAATCTCAAAACGCGACTTGCACTCTACAATTTTATAGTCTAGATGTGGGATCGCCATCTATTTTTTAAATTTTGTCCATGTTTGTACCTTGAAAGAGTAGGAGCTGATTAGTAGCTATAAACCTAAAAGGATATGAAAAGCGCGAACAAAAAATGACTAAAGCTTTCCACGCGAATCTATTGAATTTCGAGTAGAGCATTTTTACTACAAGAAAGCAGGGGTTTAGTAGAACAAATTTCCGAAGCTGATATGTTTTCTATGTCCTCGATGCTCCTATCACTAAGCTTCATGAAGATTTTGCGAATTTTATCCTTCCGAACGGATCTTATACTTTCCTGGTGAATTGAAGCAATTAGTATCAATCGCGATGTTAGCTCATATTGAGTAACTTACCACAAGATCGTACACCTGATTCCAGTCCGTCATATCTTCACGGGCATGCTTGCACAGAGAATGTGCAACTTCAATGTAATGAAAATGAATTTTCTTTTCGAAAATATGAGTATGTTTTCTCTTTCAATGCACAATCTGCATACCTGTAACTCTTTCTCTCGATGTTCAGCCTTCAAAATAGAGTTTAACTTTTCAGTTTTTAACCAGTCTGGCATGGTGACTGTACATTTACTCCGCTTCTTTAAGCTCAGAGCAAGCCAAAGCGGAACAGGTTTGCGACTTTGAGCTTCGAAGGATGAAATCTGCGATTAGCATAAGCGTAAAAAAGTTATTGCATGGAACGTCTAAGGTGTACTATGTTCCTACATTTTTGAATAATAAAACTTTGGCCTGAGAGAATTAAAATCGTTAGTGTTTTTAGTTCATCACTTCGTAAAGGACACACTTCGCGTTGAGTAGGTGAAGTAAAGTTCGGAGTAACTTCAACCTCTATATCCTCAGCGATAAATTCAACTTCCTGCGAGAAATAGGTGGATGATTTCTACAGCTCAAGCACATATTTGAGTAAGAATACCTGGTGCATGGCAAAGCTCTTTAAAAAGGTGTCGTGTGAAGTTCAAAATAAGCTTTTCAAACTCAAGGGTCGCTACTAAAAAAGCGATATTATGAGTTTTCTGTATGTTCTAAGTTTTGGAGTAGAATGTGCGTAAATTCACCATATATTAGTAGAGAAGTATTCGAGAGTATCACGACAGTTGATGTGTAAAATAATACCGGGGGGACCTTTCTCTGCACACAGGAACAGACAGGAAGCCTAGCCTCACTACCCTGAATAATATCAACACAAATGAGTCCCCGATCGTGTCCCTAAACGAAAATTTCTCGGACATCCTCTTTGCCACTTTTACGAAAATTCAACAGTACTTCCAGATAAACTATCCGCGCAGAAATAAGAGGAAGTAAAAAATCTTTCATAATTTGACGCTTGCATTGGGGTCGTTATGTACACAACTCGGTTAGTGTTCAAGAGCGGCGGTACCCTAAAAGGAAAAACGGACGGAGCTCGTTCACAGTCAAAGAAAATCACAACTGTCTCATCTTCCTCACCATTCTTTTGCAAGGACTTCCGTTCGCCTATAATTTCGCATGTGAAACGTGCATCTTCGTGCTTTATGAGATTACATTCACATGGTGTGAAAGAAGTTCGGTTTGAGCGAGAAAATTCGGTACCTTCACTTGGGGCTTTACAAAGAAGTGCTCAGGTTTTTAAGTTATAAGCGATATTTTTCTCTATCTAAATGGGTTCCGAAACTATTTCAATAGAATAGAAGAACAGCTTTGTTAACTTCGTTCTATTTGCTCAGTATATCTACGATCTTAGATGTCAAAGACAGTTTTGCCGCACCGGTATTATTACTTCTCTTACTTTGTTATGAATGACTTTTTAACTTATAAAATAAATTTTTTATTAGAGCTCTCTCGGAATTAGCGATTCAAAGATGGTAAATTTGTATTTCTTGTGCTGTTACTTTCTCTAAACAAGTTTATTTTTGCTCTTAAGGTTGGCGCATACTTGCCCGAGTCTTTTGAAGAGGTTTTTTTTCAACTCTCTGAAGCATCTAAGGTTAATTACCCCATCCCAAAGGAAGGATTTTACCAGTTCTCTGCGGACTCCTCAAAGACGCCAGCCTTGCGGTATGTCATTCAATGCACCCATTCCGATATATTTTATTTTTTAGTGCCGGAGCCCTCGACAGATATAGTGTTAGCTTTCCACCGCGTTGGAAAGAGTTGCCTGTGAGTAACGCTAAAAGTGGAAATTATTGTCAGCCACGCTGCGATGAAGTAAATTTTGAGTTCTCTTCTTTATAACTGGCATTGTAACAACAATCTTTAGGCTACTACCGAGGTCGGTTTTTCGGATCCAGCGCAGGGAACTTTGCAAATTATCATCATACCGACTACAAAACTTCTTATATCAAAAAAGTTCCCAAGTATGGGTGATGTTGGTACAATCAGTAACGTAATAAATGCTATTTCACCAGCAATTACTGGAAGGTACCTTAAATAGAAGTAAAAAACACATTCGCAAATGCTCTGATTCATTTAGTGTTGCAGCGGAAGAGGAAGAAATTTTGGACAAAGAGGAATTTACAGAGAAAGGAAGGGTTTATTATCAGGTACTTCAAAAACCGGACAATTCTCTCAACTTTTATTTAAATTTTTACAAGTATGAGTTGCTCACACCCTTCGCGGAAACTGGCTTGCATAACATTGCAAAAATTACTACTTCACAAGTTCGCCTGATTAACTGAATATATATAACTGTTAAATAACGTATTCTTTAGAATTATGTCATCATGGCATCAATATCTGCTTCTGAGGCTCAGTGGTCTGCAAATGAGAAGGTGCGAGTTGATACTAGGTTCATAAAATGGTACACATAATTTATGTATTTTGTGTAAAAGGATCTTCGACGAGTGCTATCATCGTTTCATGTAGACGAAAGCTAATAAATGCAGTGAAATTTTCGTTTACTAGCCGCTCATCAATCAATTATCCGTCCCATGATGTGAAAAAGAGGTTTGCATACTTTCGTAAAAAAAGTGAGAGTTTAGATTACGCACGTGACAACATGCAGGTGAAAAAAACGAATAGTAGTGATTGCGACGAAGTAAGCAAAATTGTGAGAAATAAAGGCTCTTTTGTATTACGTGCATAGTTACGCAATTATTAACAAATTAATCAGTAGCACTTCCTTCGTACTCCAACAAAAAGTCTTTTTTCCGTGGAAGACAGAAGTTCTTTCTTATCCTTACTTTCTCGTGACCTTATCAAAAGATGAGACACCGATCACAGCAGCAGCGATAGCTGCAAGTACTACACCCCCGGCAACAACAGACAACAACGTGTTCTTTAAAGAAGGTGTGATGGCAGCTGTTTCGTTGATAGCTTCACTCATTGCAAAAGAAGGAGCCACAAAGCTGGCTGTGCTGAGAGAAACTGCTGCGCTGATCTTTTCCACATTCTTTGCGACCTTTGAAATGCTCGCAACAGGAGTGGAAGAAACCTATTCGTAGAACGTTAGTACACATTTTGGCACGACAGTTTAAAGAAATAAATTGTTGTTGCTGATCGCCCTTTCAAGATCATGCTTTGAAAAGAATAATCTTTACAGACAAATCAAACGAGAGATGAGTGCGCAAACTTAAGCAACGTCGTACACAACAATAACTTGTTGCAACGAAGAAAAATCTCAGAACATTTTCTTTCGGAGCTCCAAACTAAATTCAGAGGTAAAGAAAAAGTTACTGTTCTTATAAATCGGAGAAATCGAGGCTTGAGAGGATAGATCTTTTTACCTTGATAGCTCGGGGGCCAGAACGACGAAGAGTAGATAACTTAAGTGGTATTAAAGCCGATGATGATAACGTGCACGCCATGTTGTAAACTATGTTCCAATAATGAGGTCTTGGTAAACGTATCTATGAAAGTGTGATAGGAAAAGATGGGAAAAGAGCACCTTTAAAGGTAATATTTCCTTTTTCACCAGAAAATCCCGGTGAACTCGGAATCTTGCCTGCAATCAATTTACGGCAGATTTCATTTTTCTACATTTTTTCAAGAAAAATCGTTTTTTTTTGACGATGATATCTTTACCCCAAGTGTTAGAGTCACAACCCTAACTACCCTAAATACGATTATATTTCATAGAGAGTTGTATTTCACAGAACGTCACGTATTTACACTTATTTCAGGATATATCACACAGTCTCACACCTCGATTTAGGTAGCCTGTTGATATCTAGGGTGTTTGGGTCTTATATTTCAAGTGAGGCCGTTAGAACGACGGTAATATTATATATCTATTAAGAAGTCACGATTAGGAGACACTGTTCAGAGAGTAGTAGTATTTAGGGTAAAGCACTGAATAATATCAGCATAGCCATAGCCACGACACCGTTTTGACCAAGCATAGCCAAAATTCAAAAAATGTGCAGTGGCTGTCTCTCTTCGTTTTTTTCGAACTTTCTTTTAAAGGTACCTAGGTACTTACTTACCTACCTAGGTACTCGACGTATATAACAATAAACCTCCTGCCCACAATACCCACAAACTTCTTCTCCTGTTTCCTGAAATTGGACTGGGGCAAGACAAGTTCATAAACACACGACTTATTATCTAGTCTACCTACAAGTGCGCGAAGAGAACTACTACATACAAATAGAAAACTATTGAGTCTTGAGCGCCTTTGTTCGAACCTTCGAACCTCCTTCATCTTTCTGCTTTACAAGCTCATGTTGTTCTCTTACAAAAGCATCTCCCTCTTGCAATCTTCTCTCGGTCGGAAGAAGCTTAGAGAGAGAGAAGTGAAAATGATGACGAGATTTGAAACTGCTAAATGTATCACGTATAAGAATTGTCCATCGAAATGCGCTCAGTGTGAAGAGTCAAAATATGCACATCATATGCCGAAGAGGTATCTATCTTTCTATAAAATCTTTTTTTCATTGGACACTTCTATTCGAAAGTGCTTTCTGCTTTCTCATCCTGTGGACTCCTCTCAATATCATATGCTCACAATTACATTCTAGGAGAAGGCATAGTTCCTTAAAAAACGGCGTCAGAAATTCCTCTCCAACACATTTGTTCGCTTTGGTAGGAGTTTCTTTTGCTAGAATTATACCAGAACTCTCGGCAAATCATATTTTTATGGCCTCCTTTCTGAGCTGGTTAGTGGCTCAGGTGGCTAAGTTATTCACGAATTGCTATAGGAAAGGTAGATGGGAACTTAAAGTTATGTTTGATAGTGGAGGAATGCCCTCATCACACACAAGTCTGGTTTTTAGTCTTACAACTGCTATTGCTCTTCAATATGGTCTTGGTAGTCCCCTTTTCCCACTTTCTCTTGCATTCAGCCTTATTGTAGCTTATGATGCTGCAGGTGTACGTAGACATGCAGGTAAGCAGGCAGAAGTTTTGAATCGTATTTTGGCGGACGTTTTTCATGGTTCGCCTATAAGTGATACAAAACTGAAGGAAGTGCTTGGACACTCTCCTCTACAAGTCACGTGTGGTGCAGTAGTAGGAATTTTAGTCGGGAGCTTTTATATGCTCCGCTTTGCCTGAAATAATTTCTGAGTTCTGAGTTCGTTAATGCTGATAGTTGATAAACAGTACATATTTGCTACTAGCATATTAACTTCCACAAGTAAATGCAAAGTATTTAGAGTTAGAGTTGAATTTCGGGAAAAGCTGAAAAGTAACATCTTACAACATATCCAATAAACTTAGCAAAAGCTCTAACTGCCATATTCCCATTTTTTTTTCAAGGTTCTCGACAGCGTTTCACAACAGCGACAGGGCAGGGCGTCAGGGCGTCAGGGCGCGAGCGAGGAAGAAATATAAAAAAATACGACTTTTGTTTTCACAACTCGCAATAATTTTTTGAACTACTCATTAAAGTAGCAAGGAGAGTTCCCGACATCCAGAAACTTGAACTCATCTAGTATACTTTGAACTGCGAGCGACTAAATCGAGAGTTTGAATTAAATTGACCGAACCAAGTCAAGGGTCTGCTCGCAAACGTGCAGTGATCTCTCCTATTCAGAATGTCTATTTCTAAAAATTCCACCAGAATGCGGTTAGAAAGACACTTTGATTTGAACGAGAAAGTTAAGAGAATTGCTTTTGTCCAGGTAAAGTATGAGTGAGATTTTGAAGTCCAAACTAACAATTCTCCAGATATTCTGTTCTTTTAATGCGACGAGATTGAATTCCGTTATTGCAGCTGGAGATATCATGCAGAGGTATTTACACTTTCTACGGTACACATTTGGACCTCTTACGTGGTAGTGCAGTTATATAGAAGAAGTGGGAAAACTTGCCATAGGGAATGCTGAATATGGGGTAAGCATTTTTATAGAAACTGAATTTGTGTCTCACAAAGTTGAACAGGGACGATCGCAAATAAATATTCTAGATGTGTTGCAGGGATTACAAGCATTAGGTGATGACCTTAAATCGATCATCCTCTATGCCGATACGCTTGACAGCAAACCATTTGCCATCCCACTTCCAAAAAAATTTGTTATACGTCGACGCCCAAAGGTAGGTTCTCACTAGCATGCAGTGAAGAAATGTTCACGAAGTTGTGTTTAGGTCCAAACGTCGTTCTTGAAAGTTGCAGAACCTCAGCCAACCAACATCCCTCATTATTTTCCTGCATTTCCAGACAAACACACTTATTCTAACAGTTATGGCTTGCGCTCAGCGAAAAAAATAGAAAAAAAACATACCGATAGAAGGAAAGAAAGTAAGATCATGTTGAAGGCTGAAAGTGGTTCCTTCAATGGAAATGTAATGAACAAAGTAGGGGAGAATTTTAGGAAGATAAAAAGAAAGCAGGAAATCGAAAAATTTGACACTTTAATGGTATATGTCTTGAATATAATGCAGGTTTACATGCTCATTATTTGACTTACAGGATCGTTATAACGTGAATTTTTGTGGAAAATGAACGAGGAGTAAGTCGAAATGTGGCTAACGGTATGTTTTTAACCTATGCACGGTTTCCAACAGCTTTGTCCTGAGTTACTTGCACCCTAAACGTGTTTGTTGTCGACAAAGAAGTAGTCCTCCGGAAGACTCGCGTTGACTAGCACTTAAAAGAGAGTCTGAAAAAAGGGAGCCAGAGACTGGGCCTTTTTTTGGGCCGAGGGTGTTAGTCACGACACCGGACCCGTTTTTGGGGGGCTTTCTTGTTGTACGGTTTTCACCCGCACAAAACCTTTTAATTTTATTTTTTTTAAATTTTTCTGGCCAGAAAATGGCCAGAAAATCGAGGATCTTAATCTTGCGGATAAATCTAATTGAGAGGAAAGAGAGAGAGAAGAGGAGAATTAATAAAAAAACAAATTTTCTTCTTTTCCGATTGGATTGGAACTGAAATTGGATAGATTTCGAACGCACTCTTCATCTTGGGAAAACCGTGTGACTCTTTACGGCTTCACTAAGTTAATTAAGGACCAGTAGTTCAAGTTTAAAACTCATCTCCAAAATACTGCAATCTCAAGTTTTTCACCATGAATTCCGCAGTTAACTCGCTTCCTATAAAGGTTCAAAGTTTACAATGTGCGTAAGAAATGGAGTTCGTGTACATCCCTTAATTTTGATCGAAGACTCTAGCTCGCGAAGCGTACTTTCCTCGGCTGCCTGTATGGATATTTGAATGCCACAATATTCGATGCACTGTTACATTGATAATCTAGAACTTTTTGGTATTATAAGAACTGACACCTATATATATCTAGCCTCTAAAATTGCGAGAAATAGTACTCGTGGTACATACAGGTTAAAAAGGTATTCACTTTTTTGTCATGATCATAATCAGCGATAATAAGCAAATTGACTTTAGATTTGTTCGAAGTAAGCATGGATTCCGAACATATGCATCAGGATCCGAAGGTAAAGCTTTAAGATCAACTTTGTTTTTCTTACTCTGACAAAAATTGAGTACCAGAAGTTAAAGTGGAAGAAACTGCAAGACCAGTATATCCTTTTAGTGCGATCATTGGGCAGGAAGAGATGAAATTTGCTGCGTTGTTGAATATTATTGATCCGAATATTGGAGGCATCATGGTCATGGGAGACCGTGGAACTGGTAAGTCAACTACCGTTCGCTCTCTCGTGGATCTGCTTCCACTCATTGAGGTGGTTCAAGATGACCCATTTATGAGTAGTCCGACGGACCCTAATTTGATGTCGCCGGACGTTCTTTCTGCATTTAGAGCAGGTGAAACTATTTCAACTACGAAAGTCCGAATCAATATGGTTGATTTACCTCTTGGTGCAACTGAGGACCGTGTCTGCGGAACAATTGATATTGAAAAAGCCTTGACAGAGGGTACTAAAGCTTTTGAACCAGGACTATTGGCTAAAGCTAATCGGGGTATACTTTACGTCGATGAAGTCAATCTTCTTGATGATCACCTAGTCGACGTTCTCCTTGACTCCGCAGCATCGGGTTGGAACACTGTTGAGCGCGAGGGTATCAGCATTTGTCACCCAGCAAGGTTTATTCTGATTGGTTCTGGGAATCCTGAGGAAGGTGAACTTAGACCTCAGCTTCTTGATCGGTTTGGAATGCACGCTCAGATTAAAACGGTAAAATTGCCCGAAGAAAGAGTTCAAGTCGTTGAAGAACGTACAGAATTTGATTCTTCTCCAAAGGAGTTTCGCAGTAAATATGATGACAAACAAGCTGAAGTTATCAATAAGGTTACTCTTGCACGTGCACTATTGCCAGAAGTTGAGGTGCCCATGGATATTCGTTTGAAAATTTCGCAAGTCTGTGCTGAGCTTGACGTTGACGGTCTTAGAGGAGATTTAGTAACTACGCGTGCTGCAAGAGCAGCTGCCGCCTTTCGAGGATCGAAAATTGTTACTGATGAAGATGTGTATGCAGTTATAACACTTTGTCTGCGTCATAGATTGAGAAAAGATCCCATGGCTTCAATTGATGAGGGATCGCGTGTTTTAGAAGTGTTCTCAGCTGTATTTGGTTATGAACAGTAGTAATATTGAGTACAAATTTCTTCGAGAAGGAGTCCCTTCCTTGATAACGTAGTAATTTACCCAGAACTTGTGCATGATTTTGATCGCCAGAGCCTTTCATAAGAGTATTCCAAGCTCCTATAGAATCTACGATAACCAAGATTTCTTTAATCTTTAAACTTTGTTTGAACTTTGATAATATGCTCACGTGCTAAAGAGGATTGAATGAAAACAAAAGTGCACAAGCAGACATAGATCTTTAACTTTCAAGTTAGTTTCGTAACAAATAATATTTCATTCGAGCTTGCTACACATTACAAAGACAATCCACTTTCATCGTCTTCACCACCAGCAATGATATCAGAATCTTGCTTTCCCGCAGTAAAATAGAGAGCAAAAATCCCAAGAGGAACAACTCCAAGAACTATCCCGAGGGCACCATCATTGATACCAAGCGGAAGACCCGTGCCGTCACCGTTGAGGCGATCATCCACCTAAACATATTTATTAGCTTGGTTCTTGAATGAAAAAACACGAAAAACTTACTATTGCCAGAGCAGGAAAGACGGGGGCGATGGTCGCCACGATCGTAGCAGAAATTGCAGCGGATTTCTTTTGAATCGAAGCGAAAGTTTCGGAAGCCTTGGCTTGCGGAGCTATGATTCGTTTTTTCGTAAAACAATTGATGCCATTAATATTTGAGGTAATATATTAAACAGTAAATACCTTTCTTGAAGCAATTCTTTGACTTACGCGTTGTCACTAAAAGATCAAAGAAGGTAAGAAATTTGACGCGTAAAGTGGAGTTTAGAACTTCAAAAAGTAAATATGACGATTAATATAATACGCACCTTCACTGTGACGGACAAAAGTAGATGCATTCAACGTTGATGCAAACATATTTCGATTTTATTTTAAATGGGTACTTCGCGAGCGGAGGTTATGACCTTCCTCCGAGTTTCCGAGACTTCCTGAGTCCAACTCAATTAAAGCTCAAGCTGAAAACTCCAAAAAGATATTATTCTTCCTTTTCGATTTTTCTTGATAGTACGATATGATAATAGTTCCTCCCTCATCCATAGACAGTGATCAGGTGATAGATCGTAATACACAAAACCAAAAAAAAAATTTAATTTTATCGCAGCTGGAAAAAGAGAAACGACTCTTTCTCTGCCTGTGGTCTGGTCACTTCGACAAACAGGTAAAAATGATGTTGAATACTGCATCACCTTCATGCTATTCTTCGAAAGTGCAACATCTGAGTAAATCACGCGGTAAATTACCTGCATCATCTAGGCTTCTTAGACCGAAAGGGAAGGCTCGTGAAAAAAAAAAGTTTTTTGGTGTAACGTCATCGATTTTGGATAAAAGTTCTCTTCCGCTGTCGGGGCTACAGGGCAAAGCTATTGTATTCCCACCCAAGGATGAATTTCCGAGCAGATCTGAAGTCCTTTCAAACATACCTGACGAGTGTTTCAAAAAAGATACGATGAAATCTCTTGCGTATACTGTTCTTTCCACAGTTTTAACTGCGTTCTGTGGAGCACTTGCTTTTGCATTTATCCCTTTAAAACTGTGTTGGTTGCCAGTTTGGTTGAGCTATGCTGCCGTAACCGGGACAATTGCAACTGGATGTTGGGTGATCGCTCATGAATGTGGACATAACGCTTTCAGTGAGAATCGCATACTCCAGGATTTCGTTGGATATTCTTTGCACTCACTCTTATTAGTACCATATTTTTCTTGGCAAAGGTCACACGCTGTTCATCACAGTAGAACCAATCATTTAACAGAGGGTGAAACTCATGTTCCATATGTTAAGGGTGAAGTAAAGGGTGACTTAAACCTGAATGCACGAAAAGGATTAGGAGAAGGTCTATTTACTTTCATTCAACTCCTCACACATTTAGTATTTGGGTGGCCAGCATATTTGATTACTGGTGCTACTGGTGGCAGTGCACGTGGAATCACAAATCATTTTTTACCTTGGATAAATACAGGAGAGCTAGAGTTGTTCCCCGGAAGTTGGAAAAAAAAGGTCCTCGTTTCTGATGTGGGTGTGCTCGCAGTAATCTTTTCTCTCGGTTATTGGGTTTATTGTTGTGGTGTGCAACCCTTTGTTTCACTTTACCTTGGACCATATATATTTGTGAATATTTGGCTGGTCCTCTATACATGGCTTCAACATACCGACACAGATGTTCAGCATCTTGCAGCCGAGGAGTGGAGCTATATTAAAGGCGCATTCTTGACTATCGACCGTCCTTATGGTGCTGTTTTTGATTTTCTACACCATCGAATTGGGAGCACTCACGTTGCACATCATATTGAGTGCTCGATTCCACACTATAAGGCACAGTTGGCAACTTCAGCTTTGAAGTCAAAATATCCAAACTTCTACTTGTATGATCCGACCCCGATTTGGTCAGCACTCTTGCGTGTAGCCTCTTTATGTGTGGCTGTTGAGAAGCGTGGGGAAGGTCGTGATACAATGTGGACATTTACATCAAGTGCATCATAAATAGTTGAGGAGAACAAGTTAACGTGCATATGTGAAATTACTAGCACGTACGTACGCAAGATAAAAAAAACTTACAATGGTTTGCATTATCTCTGAACCTGTATGTATTATTTCACAATTAACTACGTTACGATTGAACCTGTATAAGGAACTTGTTCTTTTTTCCCATGCTAATGAGGAGCATTCTTCCGGCAATCAATTCCTCTGGGCTTATACAGGTTGACACATCTAGAACCTTTTTGTTATTTATCCGCACTCCGCCGCCATCAATCATTCTCCTAACTTCAGCCTTACTCTTCCGTAGCCCAACTTTTACTACTACATCGACTATAGGGATTCCTATAATGTCAGTCCTAGCACATATAGCAGTCGGCACGACATCAATTAACGACTCAAGTACATCAATGTCTAATTCTGTATCTGATCCTGGTAAAAGACCCTTTGTGGCAGTGATTGCTTTCTGTAAGCCAACTTCGCCGTGGACAAATCTTGTCACTTCCTCTGCAAGTCGAACTTGAGCACTGTTTTGTACATAGTTCTTGCTATTCATTAACTTCGAGTATGTTTCTATTTCATTGAGAGGTAAGAATGTCAACATCTTCATTAGCCGAAGAACGTCTTCATCTTTTGTATTTAATAAATATTGGTAAAATTTGAAAGGAGACAAGCGCTCAGACGAGAGCCAGATTGCGCCATCTTCACTCTTTCCAAATTTTTTTCCGTCTGCTTTCAACAATAGTGGAAAAGTTAAACCAAACACCGAGTCCTTAGCAACTGTGCGTCTGATAAGATCAGAACCAGCGACAATATTACCCCATTGATCGCTTCCTCCTATTTGAACGGTAACTTCATGGTTCTGAAATAAGTGCATGAAATCATATCCTTGAAGAAGCTGGTAAGAAAATTCAGTGAAACTCATCCCAGATTCACTGTCCAGGCGTGTTTTCACACTATCACGGGTAATCATTGTCCCAACTCTTGCATATCTCCCAACGTTCCTCAAAAAATCGAGAAAGCTCATGTCTGCGAACCAATCAAGATTGTTCATAACAAGAGGGGGTGGATATTTACTTTCACGACCAAGAACTTCTTCAAGGTTCTGTCCAATTTTTAATGTGTTTGACTGTATTATTTTCGTTTCCAACAATGGTCGTTCAACCGATTTACCGGAGGGATCACCGATACTTCCAGTTGCACCTCCAAGAAGGACTACAGGTGTGTGTCCACAGCGCTGAAACCATGATAGTACAACGATTCCCAAAAGATTACCTAAGTGCAGAGAGTCTGCAGTAGGATCAAAACCGCAGTATACTCGAACAGGTTTTTGAGTAGCCCCACTTAGCGAACCCTCACTGGTACAAGCATCAAGAAGGCCGCGTTCGCGAAGAATATTAAGCACGTTTCCAGTACATTCTTTGTCTGCCGTAGCTACAGCAGACTGAAGTCTGTAAAAAGTACGTGTTGTAAGTGCCTTTCTTTTGAGTTGTTCTCCGCTCGCGTGAATTCTTTTCCTGTGCGATAGTAAAGTGGTACGTGAAGGAACAAAAGCACTGACGTTGCAACCAACGTTGCAGCATATCTCGCCCTGCAAATATTAGTGAGATTGAAGACCCGTAAAGAAACGAGAAGAAGTCTCACCATGGGCCGCAAAAGTTTCATAAGAAACAACCTTTTAAAATTCAAAGAAATGACGAAATGACGCTCTCAAAACTTCACAAGTGAAGCTGTGTCGCGCAAGATATCGGGCGTAGAAAATGAAAGTATAATCTGCAGACTTTCGACAACGTTAACTTTGCGCACAAATTGTTCGAATGATTAGGTAATTGTGAGCCTGTGTGAGATGTTAAGAACAGTTGGAGTTTTTTTTTCTTATTAGAGATATGGATAAATCAACTTATGCATATTGGATGAAATTTCCTTTTTTTTTCTCATTTTTTGACATTTTCTCGATTAGATTGACAAGATTGACTAATTGATTATCGCTGTCTGTCGTAAAGTCTTGACTCTGTACGAGTTGGAAAAACGTGTCGTGGCTACTGGTTAGGGTTTATACTTAGGTTGTTTTGGTTCCAGGTATTGGCATAAACATAAGCTTTCAGCTTTAGGTGGAGCAGAAAAATATCATGATACTATTTTAGCACGAGATCTTTCCTCACAAGAACTTGAGTATTTCAGTGATAAAATGAAAGGATCATACCGGCAAGATCGCGCACGATGTTGAAAGTTGCATCAGGCCTTCCAAGCAGTTTAGCTCGAGCTGACATTTCCTCCAAAGTCCCATCATTTTTATCAAACCATTCCGAGACAGTATTTGCAATAATTACAGGATCCTCGCTATACGTCCCAACTTTATTTTCAAGTACAAAAGGTATATTACCTTCTTCTTGGCATGGTATACATCCTGGAAAAAAGTTATAATCGACAGAAGCTACTGATAAAGATGTTACCATTGAGAATGATTGGGATTCCGCATATTAGAGCCTCAGCTATAGTGCCTGGACCTGCTTTCGTAATAACACAATCGCAACAGGACATATATTCCGACATGTTATGAACGAATCCCTACGTGGATTCACATAAAATTTTACATTATTATATTTTTAGAAAAATAAGGACCTTGACATGGACGCTGAATGGCCATATTTTGGCGCTCAATTTTTCAACAAGAGATCTATTATTTCCACATATGATAACAAGTTGATGTGTTTCAGACAGTCTAATAAAGACTTGTTATGAGAAAGTTAGCGAATATAGTTCGAGCAAACCGTTTCGATAATTCCTCAGCTATTTCTGTTATTTTGCCCATGCCTTCACCACCTCCAATTAACATCACAGTCCGAGCATCCTTTTGCATACCTAACTTCTCCCTCAAATATGCTCTTGTTCCGGCAGGAATACTGAAAGATGGTCTGATAGGAAGTCCATGACATACAATTTGTGTTGTTTTCAGTCCTAAACTTAATGCTTGCGAAACCACTATTTTTGTCGCCACAAAGCATTTCAATACGCTCTAAGTAGAAAAAAATGGTTATGATATTACGAAAAAAATATGATAGAAAGAACCTTGTGAAACCAAGTCGGGTGACACCGGGTTAAATCTGTGACCACAGTTGTAAATGGAATCGGTTTTGCAACTTTATCCCGGAGTCGCTCCAAAGACATCAACTTATGAAGAAAATTATTCAAAGTGACATAAATTTTGATGATTGTTTCTTACGGGCACATGTTGCATCAGTGGGTGTACACTTACAATTAAGTGAGGATTATAATCCATGAAAACACGAGAAAATTGCGTGCTAACAATCGCAGCGTATCCCTAGAAATAATGTGAAGGTAAACTTTGATTGTATGCTATCAATTAATATGTTTATTTCTCACCCTGAACAGTGTTTCATGAACGATCTTTGGTTCTGAGCATCGGAAATTTAAGCGCCAAAGCCACGGGTTTTTAACCAAAAAAAAGTAGCTTTTTGGCATGTTACATAAAGGCCACGGAGAATGTGAGCTCCATAAATCCACAATATTCACATCATACGAATTCCCTGATATAATTTGCGTTAATAGTCAAGAATTAAGATAAAAAGAAATTACCATAGATGCACTCAAATCCATCTTTTAAAGCCTGTGCGCTTGCTTTATGCCCTCCACCAGTATGACTCATCAGACAGAGAACACGATCAGAAGACTCGACTGTGATGTCTTTCTTCGGAGGAGAATCGGAAATTTCTGACAAGTTCGTGTCACCGCTTCCGCGACTTTTATGAGTTGCTAATCCAATAAAGGCAAGTTGCTAGTGAGGAAAATTGAAAAATTATATAATTATTATTCGGAGAAAGAATACCTTCGAAGCTAGCTGACGTATTGTGTTCACCTCAAATCCGACCGTACCCCAACTTGGAAACGGATTATTCAATATTGGTCGATTAACTCTAAAAAGTGGTACATTATGATACATGAAGTTTAAGTGCTAAAGGACGAACCTTTCTTTTGCTGTAACTGTTTCTGCATTTCTCCCTCGTTCTGGTCCTTGAGAATGCCCGAAAGAAAGGTTTAAACTTCGCTCTCTTGCTACATGATTAACGCGAGCTCGATATTGTTTAAACTCAAAATTGAGTACAAACGCATCCTTCTTGCACAGAACTTGCGTGGAATCCATTTGAACGGTAAGGTTCTGCGAGACGAGCGATCCTGGGTTTTTAACTTTGTTCAGAGTGTTTTTGTACTCCTTGCTTTTTTTTAAACAATAATTTTCATTTAGTGTTTCTCCCTGCTTGAGGTGATGAGGTTGAGGTCCTTAAAAAGGCACTTTTTTTTTGCCGATTTCACCAAACGTCTTCTCATACATACGTTTCTCGGGTAGCTTGGGTAGACTCATAACCTTATCCATATCCTCAGTCAAGACCTTCATTAATGGCGCATCGATTACAAACACGAGCTTTGAGGATTGCTGGGGTAGCTCCAATTAAATACAATGTTTCCCTTCAAAACTATTCGAGAATGAGAGGTCGAACCTTCAATAAAAAGACGGTCCGGTTACATTCTGATTCGATTAAAAGCGTCCAGTCTGTAGAGAGCCTGGGTGAAAGGAAGTCAGCTTTATTCAAGTTTGAAGAAGATAATTTGAAAGCCACGTTAAAATCTCTTTTCACACAGGCTGTTCAAGCCGCATATCCTGAGAATTTTAAGGAGGTATCGCTAAATGAATGCGCGAACTCGGGTCTTGGAGACTATCAATTTAATGATGCCATGCATTTATTTTCTGTAGTGCGTGAAGTCGGAGGATGCGATGTTAAAAGTCCTCGAGAAGTTGCTCAAAATATTATCAACATGCTACCCGTGAACCCCTTCTTTGAGAACCCTAGTATAGCTGGACCTGGCTTCATCAATGTCAAAATTTCAGACTCATACATTTCTTCAAAAATCCTGCAAAACTTCAATATTTGTGAGCCACGAGAGCGAAGAGTAAACACTGCCGAAAATGTAAACTATCCTCGCGTTATTGTTGATTTCTCATCTCCTAATATAGCAAAGGAAATGCATGTGGGACATCTTAGAAGTACTATCATCGGTGATTCTATATGTCGAATGCTAGAATATAAAAATATTGAAACTTTACGCTTAAATCATGTTGGAGATTGGGGTACCCAGTTTGGAATGTTGATAGAATATTTAAATGATGAACACGATGGTTTTGTTGATACTATTGGGGATCTTCAGTCGTGCTATAAGCTTGCAAAGAAACGATTTGGCGAGGATACTGAATTTAAGATTCGTTCTCAGGCAGCTGTTGTGAAGTTGCAAGCTGGCGACCCAAAAATGTTAGAAATATGGGAAAATGTGTGTCAAACGAGTAGGAATGAATTTGAAACTATATACGAAGCTTTAAATGTGAGAATCTCGGAAAGAGGTGAAAGTTTTTACAACTTAATGATATCAGGCATACTCGAAGAATTAGAACAGAAGAATATAGCTGTGAAGAGTGAAGGTGCTTTGTGTATATTCAGCAGTTTTGAAGGAACACCTCTTATATGCAGAAAGAGCGATGGTGGTTATAATTATGCATCTACGGACCTTGCGGCAATAAATCATAGAATCAAGTACGAAAAGGCGGACTGGGTAATTTACGTAACGGATAGTGGCCAGAAAAAACACTTTGCAGGTATTTTTGATGCAACGGAGCGAGCCGGTTGGCTCGAAAGATGTGGAAAGTCAGATGTTCGTTTGAGTCATGTTGGTTTTGGATTGGTGATGGGGGAAGATGGTAAAAGATTCCGCACTCGTTCTGGTGAGGTCATACGTCTGAAGGAGCTCCTAAGTGAAGCTGAGTCACGATGCTACGATGAGTTGAAGAATAGGGGCACATCTGGACTTAGCGAGATAGAAATGAAACAGACTGCAAGAAAACTGGGTATAGGTGCGATAAAATACGCTGATCTCCAAAACAATCTGTCCACAAATTATGTATTTTCCTTCGATAGAATGCTGGATCTGAAAGGTAACACTGCCATATATTTGCAATATGCACATGTCCGAGTTAGTGCGGTACTGGACAAAACGCAGATAGATGTACAGAACGTCACACCCCAAGAATTTCGTTTTAAAGCGAAAGAAGAGAGGGCGCTAGCTTTGCACATTCTTAAGTTTGCTGAGTCACTTGATTCATCTCTACAGGATTTGATGCCTTCTCGAATCTGTGATTATCTATATACGCTATCCAGTCTATTCAATGACTTTTATGGTTCTTGTAAAGTGATAGGTGATGATAATGAGGAAAGCCGAATAATTCTTTGCCATGCAACTGCATCCGTGATGCGCAGATGCTTCTTCATCTTGGGAATAGATCCAGTTTACAAACTTTGACTTCAAGATGAATTATAACAGCACTTTAAATGTATTTGTTTTTAAAGTACGATTATTAATAATTAGTTACTAGAATTAAAACTCGAGTTAAAATAGCTCAGTACATAATGTGAAGATCAGGACAGTCGGGCGGGAATAGCCCAACTACTACGCCTCGTTCGAATTGAATTCAGCAGCCATCTTCTTTAAAGTTTGAAAACTTTCAGGACCTTTAGCGTGGTTGAGGTTCAACTTTTGAAGGAAAAAAGAGAAGATATTTTCGCACCTAATTGACTAGCAATACTTGGAAGTAAATCTTGTAGCTCTAGCCAATGTTGTAAGCTGAAAAAACTTGCACCTTCTAAATTTACTTACTCTTAGTTTGGGATTGTCCACTGATTACATAAGTATTTGCTGGTGTTGCAGCTTGAACTACATAGCTTAAGTTTCTGGAGCGTAGAATTACAAGGTGAAATATTACCTTTAGGACTTGTGAAATGGGTGACGGTATCGTTACAAAATATGTTAACTTCATCGATTCCGGGCACAGTCGTAACGCCGATTCTTTTTAAGACGCTCTGAAGTCGCTTATCATCTGTTGAAGTTGTTTTATGGGCAACCTTTTTTTTTCTTCGAAAAGGAACAGTAAAATCGTGTTGAAACTAAGCAATAAAGAATAAGGGCAAACCTTCGAACTGATCCTTTTCCGCCCGTGCGCACAGCGCCGGCAAGCTTTTGCAATCTGTTTACGTCCATGAAATAGTTGATCGTGAGCGTTAGTGAATGACGGTTAATTACAACACGCTAAACCACTGCTGTTCTTTAGATTTATGCATTATCGCATTAGGTTCTTTCCGGAGCCCGAAGTTTAGGGTTTAGGGTTTCCAAAAAATGCGAAAAAAACACCCCACAAGGAAAGAAAGGAGACTGGGCGGTTCGAAATAGAAAGCAGCTAAGGAACGTGTTTGTTCAGCTCAACAACTCTATCTGCAACATGCTCTCACTTCAATGGCAACTGATGGAGATTATCCAGTTATGGCATTTGTCACTACAAAGTTATTCTTTGATTGATTTTCTTATTTTTTCTGGAGTTTTCATATTATTCTCCTCGTTCGTTCTCCACACGAGCGTTCAAATTGCTAACTTCTTGCGACACGAAAAGTTAAAAAGTACGTTATTTCGCTGCTTTCGAACGATGCCGGTCGTAGCTTTCTTTATAAGTAAAGAAAAGCAAAAAATGCTTTCACAGTTGCGGAAAGATATATCTTCCAGCCGTAGTTGCATACTAAAAAAGAATGAAGAGCTTCCAAAGACAGGCTGGCCTATTGCAAAAGTTTTGAAAGAAGCAACTGCACTGAAGGAGAAAGATACTGTAATATCTGTAGCAACAAACAAAATGTCTGGTACCGTTTACATAGCTGATAGTGATCATTTTGAAATGTGCAATATTGTTTATTCACAGTTTGCGCATGCTAATCCACTGCACAGCGAAGCTTTTCCTTCTGTGTGCAGAATGGAAGCTGAAATAGTTTCTATGACGGCGAAATTGTTAGGCGGTGGATCTCCGGATAAAAAAAACGTCTACGGAGCTATTACTTCTGGTGGCACAGAGAGTATTTTAACGGCTATTAGAGCAACCCGTGATTACATGCAGAAACGTAAGAAAATTTCATTCCCAGAAATGTAAGATCTTTTTGCTTTTTCTTTCGTACTTCATTCAGCTTACATCGTTATTTCTCCAGGATTATTGCTATTTCGGCACATGCTGCTGTGTATAAGGCTGCTGAATACTTCAAGATACAACTTATTAGAGTAGGGGTTGACAAGGAAGGGAGGATGAGAGTGGACGAAGTAAAAAAAAAGATAAATAAGAATACTATTTTGATTTACACATCAGCTCCAAGTTACCCACATGGTGCGATAGATCCAATAGCAGCTCTTAGCGAGATTGCACTAGCATACGATTGCTGCCTTCACGTCGATGCTTGCTTAGGTGGTTTTGTTTTACCTTTTTTGAAAGCAGAGATTTCTACTATTATTTTTGATTTTGAGTTAGCTGGGGTAACTTCCATGAGTGTAGATACTCACAAATATGGTTGTGCTCAAAAAGGTTCATCAGTAGTTTTATATTCATCGAGGGAATTGCGTAAATTTCAATACACATCAGTAATGGATTGGACTGGAGGGCTTTACATATCTCCTTCACAGCCTGGTTCACGCTCAGGAGGACTGATAAGTCAAACATGGGCTGCACTTGTTCACATGGGTATTGATGGATATACGAATGTAGCTAAAGAAATTTATGCTGCTGCTGTGATGCTTCGGACAGAGATTAATTCTATTCCAGGTTTGCAAGTAATTGGTGAAGATATAAACATGATAGTTGCCTGGAAGAGTAATATGAATAAAATCAATATTTATATTGTGAATGATATTTTACAGTCAAAAGGCTGGCAACTATCTGTGTTGCAAGCGCCACCAGCTCTGCATTTGTGTATCACTGCCGCAAACGTATCGTGTGTTCCACGATTGGTTGCGGATTTGAGGCTTTCAGTTTATGAGGTTCTTAGCTTGCCTGAAGGAATTAAAGGAGGGAAAGCTCCTATCTATGGCATGGCAGGAAGTGTCCCGGATAGAGGAGTTGTGGGAGATTTGTTGAAGGATATTCAGGATATATTATTGTCGACATACTAATAGAAATCTATCTACTTCAAATCAGCGGCAGCTCCCGTAAGAATTCTTTCTTCACGAGCTGCAATTTTTCTAGATCTCACTACTTTGTTGTGAGTGCGCCTGGCCTCAAACTGGTCTGCCAGCGACTTTTCACGACTTTTCTCTGCCTTTGTCTTGTGTATTGCCTCCATGAGTACTCTCTTGTTCTTGAATACATTCCCCTTACATTTAAGATACATGGAATGATACATATGCTTATCAATTTTCTTAGCATCTCGATATTTCTTCAGTAATCTACGAAGGACTCTGTGTCGGCGGAGCCAGAGCACCTTAGTAGGCAAACGTGCCTCTCTCGTACCTCTTCTTTTACCTGTTGAGTTTAAGATTTAGATGTTCAGTAGATAGTGAGGAAATAATAGATATACCATATCCAGTATGACGTCCTTTTCTTTTAGCTTCTTGTTCCCTGCGAGTCCTTGACCGCGAGTGGATCTACAAGCAAACTGATTAGAGAAGAGAGCAAGAAAGAATAGCGTTCACGTACCTTTTCTGGCTTGCGGATCACAAGCCCATCTTTGACAAGTTTTCGAATATTCTGTCTGGAATTCGCGTTCGAAATTTCAGTTATCTAAAAGCAAGATGATCAGAATACGAAACTTTCTGTTAATTATACCGGCTCGGTTCAACAGAACAAGAAAAGAGTTGCTAAAATCACTCAACGTACCTCATTAGGGTCGAGCCAAATCTTACGCTTCCCACAGTTTAAGATAGAGGCAGCAAGACGCTTCTGCAACTTTAATGATACCATCGATGATGACAATTGAAGTAAATATAGATGAGATTCTGCACGTGCACCAGTTCCTAGTCGGTCGCGTATTTCTTTTTCTGACGTCTGCGCGTGAGTCTGTTCCGATTCGAAAATCGCGGTACAAGCCTTCAACCAAGATTACTGGGCTTTTTGGAAAAAGAAAAGTTTTATAACCCTAAATACGATTCCGGAACCCGAATTCGACGGAGAACCAGAGGAAAAACGAGTCGCACCTCCCCTCACTTAAGGCGCTTCGGAAATTGTCACACAATAGCTAGGCGTCAAACAATTTATTCCGCATTTGAACGAAAACTAGGATAATTCTCTATTCGATAGATTGTATTCTTATCACGTCTTCGAAATGGTACGCATTTTTTCTTTACCGGCAAACTCTTGTCTTTTGTTTATGTTTATTGGATGCACTAATATGTTGTAAATAGGATCCTATTAAATTGTAAGTACATTCGTAGTAATTATTCCCTCGGCAATAAGCCGAGTGATCCCTTTACCTAGCTTCGCGCTGAAGATTTTTATCTAACTTAAATTCCACCTAGGGCTATTGTGATGAAAGTTATTGGACGAACTGGCTCAAGAGGACAGGTCTTTGCCTATAAAATGTGTGATGTGACAGATACTTACCCGTTTTTCAGGTGACTCAGGTTCGTGTAAAGTTTTTGGACGATCAAAATCGTCAAATCATGAGAAACGTGAAAGGTCCCGTTCGTGAAGGTACGTTGAAAAAAGCAGTGTAGAATTTTGTTTTTAACTTTTCTCTCTTCAGGTGATATTCTCACGCTGATGGAATCAGAAAGAGAAGCTAGAAGACTTCGATGATTCGATTTCCTCGTGACATGATGTGGAGTAGTGGGCATTCTAGGAATTTTTATCGTTGCAATAAATTGAATTCTGCATAGAAACACATAAATAATTCTAAGAGCTATCTGAGAGAATATAATAACACTCTGCCACGTGCATTGCCTACAGCGAGATACCTGCTTTCTCTACTAAAAGTAGTACAAAACACAAAATTGACAGGAGTCTTGGATGTAGGCCATCGGGAGCAAATAGTGCACGAAGGCTGCTTGACCATTCTTAAAGAATCCTTGCACACACTTGATGAAAGTGCTAGTAAGTTACCACCACAATTATAGCTCACACCGTCTACTACAGACTTCAAGCTCATTATTTTCTCACCTGCAACCAACTCCTTTTGAGATGAATCATTAAAAAGCTCTTTCCATCGAGGAAAAATATTTACCACTCCATCGCTATCACCAACTGCCAACTGGTCTAAAGCTGAGTAGTTGAGGGCTGTTACTTTTCTGGATCCAACTAAACTCTTTTTATCCATGCACCTCATCTTCCTCAAGTCCCATGTGCAAACTTTACCGTCAGACCCAGCTAAAAATAATTCTCGTCCACTGTGAGAGTAAGAAGCACCAACTATGTCTTCGCTAACATTGAGAGTCGCAACTTTTCGATAGTCCCGACTTGAGAAGACAGATAAAGTTCTCCCAATACCATATATTGAAGTAGTCTGAACTTCTGAAGTATTAGGTGACTCTGCAAAACCTTTGATCAGTATTTCTGAGCCAAAAACATCAACACGGCTCATGACTGAACTTTTATTTATATCATATACATAAATGAAATTTGCCTTGCCACTTAACAATATTTGACCAGAAGATGTAAATTTAACCTTACGAAGAGGTAAATCCTCAAACAGAGAGGAAGACTTTAGTGAATTTCGTTTTCCGTCAATGTCAAATATCCTCAACTTTCTATCAAAACCAGCAGTAAGAAGCAGAGAAACATTCTCATACGAAAAGTCAACAGAAGTAACGACAGAATTACAAGGTGCTGCTGAATTTGCATCGGTAACTCGGATCGCATTAAACTCTTCTTCCACGAGATTTTGATCGATACCCTTCCCATCCGACATTTTTCTAACATTTTCAACAACTTTTGGAAAGTTCCTATTCGTTTTACTCCAATTCAAAGCACAGGTATCGTTGATGCGATCGCGATCACTCACTTTCTTACGCATATTTAAAGTATATAAACTAAGTTTATTGCGGCAAAAATGCTAAATATTTTGAGTACGGTCCAAACTGTGCCCAAACTTTCAATTGCACACCCAAGTACAAAACAGTTAAGTTCGAAAGTACCTCAAAATTGAGTTGAGATCACAGCAAGATAATAGACTCTAACGACAATAGTAGAACTTTAGTTTGCGCGACATATAGTGAATGTTCTGCAGCATTGAAGCGCATTTCAGAAAGGGAGCCCAAGGCAAAATACGTATATAAAACGCGTGTTAAGAAGAGATTGTTTATTGGCCAGCTATTTAGTTTTTTCCCGTCTTGTCGTTTGCAGTTACTACTCCGACTTCAGCGAATATAATATGTGTATATAATGAATATTTGACAAAGTTAACACGGCGGTGTCTTCCTTTTGCCGTTTGGCAAAGGTCGAAAGGAGAAAGGTCGAAGGGTGGACTCGTTGACAGTTGAGGAAATTTTTGGAGAAAGCTTTTTACAGACGGCAGCTGAAAGGGAGAAAGAAGGCGAAAAAAAAAGAGTGAAAGACAGCGAGGAGCTGGAGAAAAATGAAAAAGCTGAAAAGAGAAAAACCTGTAACTTTTAGCTACGCGTAACTACTTTGCTACCATCCACGAGAATATACCACTTTAGCTTGCCTTTGCTGCCGTTTGAAAATAGAAAAGCAAAGAAATGGTCATATGCATATGGTTTCCAGTTCGAAAAAGTCAAATCCCTTTCTCTATCAGTAACTTGACTTATTTTTCCATTTTTTGTTTGCGGTGGTGGTAGATGTCGGAAAGCAAAAAGCATAGAAGTTCGGTCTCACGTCTGCATACTGTGCAGGACGGATGTTGTGCCTTTCCTTAATACTTTTTTAAAATACAGTGTTATTGATAACTAGAACATTTACATCCATACCTCACACTACGAATTGCAGACTCTTCAAACATGTTACAACAATACAAGTAGAGTGTATGTGCACAATATTTTGTACTGATTCACGTCTAAACAGTATGGATTCAATGTGCGTACGTAGCCTTCAGATTATTTCTTCTGATCTCGTTCATTTTGGCAACGCTCATAAGTGAGGATATATTTTCTCTGGCAAACCATGTACTCATTTGCCACCCACTTTTAACTTACGTTCATGTTCGTAACTTGGCAAGTAGCTATGCTATCCTTTGCCTTATGCTCCGTTCTTATGGCATATTTATATAATCAGAAAAGAAATCAAGCGAAGAACTAGCAATGTACTTCATAGAGCATCCTGAGATCATCTGGACAATTGAGCGTAGACTTTTTCGTTACCGGACAAGTATTATATTTCAACACATGTTCTGAAATACAAGAAAAACAAAAGACGTATCTGTGATTTATACAATAAAAAGAATAAAATTAAATATTGTACTTCAACATACCCGCTTCTTATCAACAGAGTCGGACCTACTCGTTTATTCAAGCAAAGAGGACAGCAACGGTTGAAGTCCTGAAAGGAAAGACCCTTTGGGTGCTTTGGAATAGATTTTAAAGCACTTGAAACTTCACCATATTTAGGTAATTGAGCTTTTTTATCATATGTGATTGTTGAAGCACTTGAAAAGTACCATTCGCAACATTTCGTAGCGGCTGCGAGAGCAGTAAGAATATGGAAATCATAAGAACTGCGAGTACTCCGAGCACTTTCTGAGCGCACGAGATGAAACAAAAAATAACTGCAAGTCAAGTTGTGTGTCTTCCTTGAACCAATAACAAAATTGAACCAAATCCTTAATTTGCTTGTTTCCAACAGGAAAAATACCGCAGGCAAAATATCACGAATAAAGAGTTCACAGGAGTTTGCGAAAGCTAGATTTACCCTTTGCATAGAGTTGTCTTGGCTATCATTACTCTGTAATTTTAAAACTTTCGGTTTGCGTTTGGTCATGAAGTAGTTTTCTTTCATATTTTGAAGATACAGTGGTAAAATTGTATGAATTGCTGATATTGATACCTGTTTTTTTGAAAGCCCAGATACCTTTGAAGATGAGATCCGCCCTATGTCATATAACCGTTCCCCACTTGAAGAGCTATGACGAGAAAAGGAATTCAGCTCGAAACAAAAATGCAGCAAAGCTGCAATTTCGCAGCGATGTTTCCGAATAAAGGTAAAATCTTGCTGCTGATGACCAAAAGTAAGAATCTAAAGTCCACACTTATGAGTCAAGGAATTTGTTTGAACAATATTTGTACCAAATCGAGCAGTTGGGAAATTGCCGAGTATAAACTTGCAACAAAATTTTCGGCAGCAACTACCTCAAGTAAAGTTGGAGAATCGCGCATGTGTTCAATGACTCATACTATATAGTATCTCTCGGTAAGTGAAGATATCAGCAGAAAAAGGAGTGATAACTATTGACTTCACCCGGGTGGGCTGCAGGGCTGCAAGGCCGGCGACCATTGTGTTCCATTCAGATTTTTTTTTGTTCTCGCTCTATTTGGACGTCTGCACAGAACTACGTCATTATACACCTTCTCTATGACACCCTAAATAAAGAGTCGATAAATTATTCAAAATTCAAAAAAACTCCAGGATTAATAGGTCGAAAACGAAGGAGATAAGCGTACTGCAGTGCAAGATATTTATTGTAGTTCGAAGGTATATCGCAACCCAGAGCTCAAATTGAGCACGTTCGAGTAGTTCAGTAGTGGTCGATAAAAAAATTAAAGCACCCCTCACTTCGTTCGATACTTTCACTTTTTGAAAAACTCCAGATTTTGAAATGAAACCTTTAGGAGATATTACCAATAGAAATCATGATATATCTGGCAGGGTTATAGGAACAAGAAAAAAGGTAGGCATTTCCTTGAAACGTATTTCATTTTACCATTCTTAATAGGAATTATCGGGATACTCGACGACAGCAAGTGAACAGTCCTCTCTGGAACAAAATTTGGATACAGACACAGAATGGTTTTTCACTAATACTAGGGACAATATAATCCGTTCAAACTTACCCTGCTTTGCTCTCGCTACGTGTACTGGATATGATCGTTTGCTTCCTGAAAATATGTTTAAGAGCACAGAATATGCGAATGATATAATTTCATATCTCAGAACGACAAAAGTTGAGACTACCAGATTTCGAGACTATATGACCACCACTCAAAAGGAGATAAATCCAAGCATGCGTAGTATTTTAGTCGACTGGCTCGTGGAAGTTGCGGATGAGTACAGCTTGACCTCTGAAACTTTATTTCTCACGTTAAACTATTTAGACCGTTATCTCGGTTTAAAACTGGTCAAGAGAAATCGACTCCAACTTGTAGGAATAACCTGCATGTTAGTTGCCTCAAAATATGAGGAAATATACGCACCTCAAGTTGATGACTTCTGCTACATCACTGATAACACTTACACACGTGATGATATTTTATTAATGGAACGTGATATCCTTGATGCACTTCGTTTTGAGTTAACACAGCCAACAGCTAGGCAGTTCCTTAAATATTTGACCAGTCTTTGTGGCGCAGATTCTGACTTGGAGTTACTAGCTACTTATTTTATAGAACTAACTCTCTTGGATTACAGCTTTCTATCTTACTGTCCTTCCATGGTTGCTTCATCTGCGTTGGTTTTGGCACATTTCACTTCAGAAAGAGTGTTGAGTGTTGTAGGGTTCCAGAAGTGCTCATATTATTCTCCACTAGAAATCAAAAGTTGTGTAAAGGAGCTAAATAAGCATCATCAGCGAATCCAAAATGGACCAAAATTAGCAATAGTTGAAAAGTATTCAAAGTCAAAGTACGAAAATGTTGCCTCATTCTCTCCTATCTCTGGATCTCTGCAGGAAAAATGGGATTTCTTAGAAAAATCCTTTGAAGGTATGGATTAACACGCTCGAGTTATGTTGTTTTGTGTATTATTTAAGCGTGTAAAAATTTAAGTATTACTACCACCGCATACCTTTCTCATATAACAAAATGTTTCAATTGTGTTTTTGTGCACTCGCAATGAACTAAAAAGGAGTAGAGTCATAGAAAAGAGTGTATTCATCGTAACAGGTTTCTCGAAATTTGTTCCCGTGCTGAGGCAATAGCTTGGGCAAAAGATTGCTCGGTGAGAGGAGTTTCGCTATCCGCACCTCGCATTGAAACACGATTGGCAATCACGCCTGAGTCAGTCTCGAGTATTACTCCTCCGTCTACTAATTCGTCTAGAACAAGGAGGACTAAGTCTAGATTTTCCAGAACGGATCTTTTCTCTACCAATCCTCTTAAAAGTAAGGATACAGACTCAAAAAAGCCCTGTAGTACGCTCAATAGAATGAGTTCATTTTCATGATCTTCTGCAGTAACGTAGAAATGTAAATCTGAGATAAATTTATACACTACGATATTTCCATCAAACATCACGACTTCTGGATCGTTACGTGCACTAGATCTAATTGTCTTCTGATAAAGCGACCTTTCAAAGGCAAGCTGCTGAATAGTCGATTCCCTATACAAAAAAAGAATGAATAACCAATCATATCATGTATTCAGTATGCACTCACATGTCACAATCGTAATATTTTACAGCCACGCGTTTGCCTTCGCTATCTAGTAAAAGAACATTTTTTATGGAAGTACAGGACGAAATAGATTCCATAGTGGTAGGATACGAGATCTGAGTTGCAGAGAGAAAGGGGAATACCAACGCTATATCGTAATCAACGAGTTTCGACTTTTAGTCTTCCTCCTAGTTAGAGTAATTGAGTCTCCGTGCTTTTAAACTGTTGTATTTTTTCCTCGCCCTCGCAATTCACAAAACCTTCAAAAACCTGAGTCCTTGAACATCTGTACCCGTAAACTGTGAATTCTTGATTTTGATATTTGATTATATCAGTTGCTTCCCTTGCTATGAGCGCAAAATTAGAAATTTTTTCTTTTTGGCCTTTCACTATTTTTACCACACCGTCATTCAACACTGTCAGAGTAGATGTCAAACAAATTTTTGGATGTTTGATTAGAACGTAGTAGTTGAAGATGTCGAAAAAAGTTATGGCAACGATCTCATTAGTCATCAATGCTGGAAGTGCTAAGGCATCGCCCCCTGTCGGACCAGCTCTAGGTTCGCACGGCTTGAATATTATGGCATTCTGTAAAGACTTCAATGCTCGAACGACAGATATTAAGCAAAGTGTCCCAATTCCTGTTCGAATCACGGCGTTTACAGATAAAAGTTACGAATGGGATTACTCTACTCCACCTACTAGTTATCTCTTGTTACAAGCTATAGGGCAAGCTTCGGGGAGCTCGAAACCGAATCATGTGAAAAGTGGACATATTTCACTCAAACATATATATGAAATCGCAAAGGTGAAGGGGCAAAGGAAGGAGTTTAATTCCATCCCCGCTAAAAATATATGTTTGAGTGTGCTAGGGAGTGCAAAGAGTGTAGGAATTCAACTCTTGGATGCATCGTAGATATTTTCGTTACACATATCGTGATATTTTCATTTTGATAGCAGAATTGAGGGGTTGAACAAAATCCATCAGATTGGATAAATGTTCATTGTATACATCCTCCGTAATATTTAACGGCGCTTCGGTCACAGTAATTGTCAGAGGCCCGATATTCTCATTCACTCGGAGTTGTCCAATTTTTTTTTGTTTTTCAGCCTGAGTGTAGGAAAGATGCTGCTCTTCGCTAATTTTGAACTTTGCCTGTAAATACTGCTTTAATTGAAGAATGACATGGAGGCAAAGCGATAAATTTATCGCCTCTTTTTGGACCTCTATGACTGAATTTGTGTTCAAGGACCGTTCTGAGAATGAAAGTCTGGGTTCACTATGTTCTTTTTCAAATTTTCTGGTAAGTTCTACAGCATGTAAAACAATCACCCTATGGAGCTGATAAATAGCATAGATAGGTTCCTCATAGGAAGTAAATGTCATGCAGGAAATCAAATAAGATAAAAATTTGATGCATTGTAGATTTGTAGCTTCAGAAACCTTTTTCTTTATTAGTTTGACAACTACTTCAAGTACCTTCATGGATCCACCTCGATTTCCAGTCATTACACCTAAAATATTTTTAAAGCATTCGAAGTGAAATTCCTCGAAGAATTCTGGCTTACTACTACTTCTTCTTTCATTATTTTGCTCACTTTCACATTGTTTCAATGCAATAAATTGGAAGAGCTGCTCAATAGCTTCAGACAGCTGCTGATAAAAAAAGTCAGTGTGTTTTTCGTATTGAGCTTTTAATATTCTCAGTGAGAACTTCCGAATTTTTTTGCTTTGATCAAAATTTAATTCAAGAAGAGCACTAAAAGCACTGAGGGGATGGACTAAACCCTTTCTCAAAATGATTTCAACGAGACAGATAGTCTTCATACGAACTTGCGGATCGAGATCTGCACAAAGTAGAAGAATTTCCTTCCAATATCTCTGAATATAAACGGCATTGCTGTGGTCCATTTCACCATTTTCAACTTGAATCCTTGCAGGCAAGTTTCTTTGTTTGTGTCCAACAGAGGAGCTCAATATACTCTGGTTCCTTTTCGTGAAGATGGATGAAAAATTGGAATCTTCCGTACAAAGAACATCTTCCAAAACTTTCACAGCTTGTATTTTTAATTCACTACAACTACTTGCAGCGCTCAAAGTTCTATGCATAATTTCATCTAATTTTAACAAACATTCCGGTGTATTATAAATAGATGCTTGAGCACACAGTAGCAAAGATCCACATGCTTCAAGTGCATTTTTATTCATACTAGTGCTCTCATCTTCAATAAAAATATACCTTCGAAAAATTTCTAACAAAGTGGCCACTAGAGTAGGTTCAGCTTCAGATATCTCAACACTAAAGAGAGGAGATTGTTTTGAGTCTAGAAATTCTTCCGAGTTATACCTCAAAAATTTTCCAAGTACGAAAATGGCTCTGGATTTCAATTTTCTTTCTTCATCCAAGTTACTTTCTCTACCAAGTATCAGCAGAAGCCTCTTAGTCAATCTCTTCAGTTTTTCTCGGCTATCTGCAGAAAAAGATGCAAAAGAACTCAAGCACTTCGTTGCAAAGTCGACTATCCCAGAGTTCTTTGAATATAGAATCAAAAGGCAAACATCATCAACAACTGTTTGACACAAACTCATACTTATTCTGCAGTTATAGCAAACAATTTCGTTAATTATGCTTAGCACTGATTGCGTAAAGGCAGAGTTGCTTTTTGTTGTACCATTACCCCTGTGTAAGTACGGTTCTAATCCAATTAAGAAATATAAGGGATCATTTTCGGGAACAAGAAAACTTGGCTCAATCAATGCAATTGTATTGAGTGAAAATGCAAACATTTCGGGTGTTAGAGTTTTCTTCGCCATTTGCATCAAGTTTTCTGTTTGAATATCAGACCTGGATATGCGATTTGATTCGGATTGTTGTTCAAGTTCAGTTGAGTTCACCAGGCCTTCAAAAATGTAAGTTATCATTCTATATCCATTTTTCTTAAGCAATTCCAGGTCTACTGCATCTGTTTGAACTTCTTCTTCTGTAGGTCGTAGTATTCTTTGTAATAAGAGCAACAATGGGTAATCTAAAAGGCTCGGAAGTTTCGAACTAAGCTTTCGAAAAAAATTGGAGTGCATATACCACATCAACTTCACAAAGATAAGCCACACATCTTTTCTCCTAGTCACTGCTGTTGCATGAAACCATTTTTTTCTGAAGTATTGAATCACTAGGAGCTGCACACTGAAATCTGTATCCATAATACGGAGTGCTAGTCTATAATTGAAATAAATAACTGAATCATTGTCAGCATCTTGTGCAATTTCTTGCATGATCATAATAACACGTTTTCGTACACTTACCCCAATATCATTAATTCGATCAAGAACTTTCGACCAATACTGGAGCCGGACTTCACGATTTGAACAAATGAATTGCCCAATTAGCTCAATTACTGAGCATCGCACTAATGTTGCCGGATCTGTTATTCTTTTGGATAAAATTTGGTGGATCCGTGGATTTATAAGCATAGTTGGATCTATAGATACAATTCTTGAGAGTGAACGAATTCCAGTTGTGCGTACTGTTATTGATACATCGTCAAGCATACCAATTATTCTGTGGAGCAGAACATCATTTTGCCGTGCAAGGGGTCGATAAATTTGCAGTTGACGATTCAATACCATAATAGAATTTCTCGACAAATCTCTGTCCTTCCCTACAGCGCCTTTCATGCCTGAAATATTGACCTTTATTTTATCATATAGATCCCAATAAAAATCCCCACTCATCTCAGATAAGTCATGTTTCGGATGCCTTTTGATTTCATTTGTCATTTGACATATTTGAAAGATTAAAGCGTTGTGTAAGCGATATCTTACGTTATCACACACAACGTGATCACTGCCTTCACTTACCTCCATACTATTGCGCTGCTTAATATTATTCAGGAGGTACCGCATTAAAAATCCTTCAATGCAAATTGATTGTATTTTGGAAAGCTTTTCCCCAGAAAAAGAGGTAGATCTGATGTCACTACTAGCTTGGATAAGTACATCAGAAATACTTGAATTATCTTCATATAAAAACGATTTTTCATACTTTCCACAGCTCAAAGACTCACTTCTAAGTCTTGCACATACTTGACTTAATATGTCAAGGGCCCTTTCGCGAAATTTTGGATCTTTATGCTGTAAACCAAACTTTCCAACTAACAGTGCACACATGTTCAAAAGCGTTAAAGAAGAAGCAGGCCACTCTGGGAGATTCAAGCATAACAATAAATCTCCAACTAATTTCGGAATAAACTTTCGTGAATCTCTTTCCTGAAGTTGGGAAACTTTCACTAACAGTTCCGACCAAAAAATATTTGACCAATGGAAAGCATGGGCAATTCCCTTATCTTCAACTATGTTTGCAACATCACAGGCAATGTCATAATATTCTACACAACTTTGCAAACAACTCAGCAATGCAGCAGTAATCACACTAATTTTTCTTGTCGAGTCTTCTGGAATGCAATACAATCTAGAATAAGAGTCCTGTCCACAAATCTCAATTTCAATAATTTCAATAATTTTATCAACAACATTGGAGCGTAAGTTTGGATATCTATTAAATATATGTGCAACCATTTGAACAACATTTGCTTTTAATAATTCTGCATCTCTTGATACGAGGACAGAAAAAGAAACTTTAATTAAGCGCAGCATAAAAGGCTCCGAGATTTTGATAGTTAGAATTAACAAAGACAAATGATGCACCATCTTTGCAGAATTTGCAACTAGATCAGGAAGAATGTGGCAAGACATTAAATTTTGACGTATTCTTGGGTTTACTACCCCTTTCTCACGTTCGTTACCATTCTTGTCGCTCTCTTGCACAGTGGAGGCTGCAAAATTTGTTCTGAAACTGGAACTCAAAGTTTGTGGGTCAACCTTCATAGACAAGTACTTATTCAAGATTTCACAAACAAGCAAAGTCATTCGTTCAATTCTTTCGTCTGTACACAAGGATTTGGATATTAAATTCCCGTAAATAAGCTTGCAGATCAAGGAAAAAGATACTGTTGCTTCCCTTGCAAAAATCATTTCCTCATCAGTAAGATTTCGAAGATTTTGTGAGCTCTCCTTGAGTACGTTTGAAAAGTAAACCAATAAACATTCATTAATCTGAAAGCTTTGGTCTAAAACTTCTTCAGAAATTTTGTTGATTTCATTCAGACCAATGATAGAGTCTAGCTTCGAATTTAGAGCTGCGATTTCATCTACAAGGGTGGATGTTATCAGTTTCCATCCTCGACTTTGAATTGGTATATATGGCTCGAATTTTTCAAAAATGCGGGTTACAAAATCATTGAAAGCCTGCGAGTCCCCTTCTCGCTTGTTGCTTTTTGACCTCACTGCTGCGTGCGAGCCCATATTTGCAACAGGAACTTGATGCTTAACGTTACTAGCACAAATTTCTGCATGGGCACCTTCATCCTCTTTTTTTTGGAGAAGAAAACCTGTCCTATTCCGACTTCTGCGAAAGGGGTCTAAGAAGAAAACTTATCAGTACAAATTGTCTGAATAGGAAAATAGTAAAACGCACTAAGCGGTAAATGTATAGATTTGTTTAAGTTTTGACCTTGCATTTCTGTTCCATTTTCATTTCCCGTATCTAAGTGTGGAAACTCAATTGAACTTGAACTTCAAAAGGAGTAAAGTTAGGAAGTATAAATATAAAAATAATTTGACGTACAGATACAGAATATTTACACTTGACAAAATCATAGTAACCTCAAGGTTTTGGTCACAAATGAAGCCAGTCTGTTTCAACAACGGTTCCTCGTCGCTCAAATCCTTTCTATTATAAACTGGGAATGATTCGAGAGTGATGCAAGTAGTCAGACGGGGGGGTTGTGAAATCATCACCCCAAACTTAAGATTTCCTCCTTTTCTCATAAATTTACTCTTGGTGCGTTTATGCGTTTTACTTAATACGCATCACGGTATATAAAGCAAACCGAATTGAAAAGAGCCCAAGTTATGCACTTAACATTTATCCTAGTTAAAATAACTCTGCTTAATGCGCGCGTGACAAGCGTGCGTGCGTTGTGTTGTGTTGATAAGTTTTTTAGTATAAGTCATAAATCTGGTTCCCTACAAGGCAGGAGAATTCATTTACCAGTGTTTAGTGTTCCGCGCAACCTGTAAAAAGCTTTATTTTTTGCCTTTTTTTTGGGGCACCTTTTTCATCGAATACAAAAGACGCTCAAGCACGAAAGATAAGCGCAGTCGACCCTGTTGTCAGTCAGCTGGTCAGTCTTTCCATGTTTCTGGAATCTGGATATTAAAGTATTTTTTTTAGATTCAAGTCTCCCTTTTTCTTCTGCGGGTACATATATTGTGTTCTGGCGTTTGTTCACTTTGTCACTTATTAACAAGAATGGCACAATTCGAGTAGACGTAGAGAAAATTGAAACTTAGTTTTTTTTTTGGGTTACGCGGTGTTCTCTTCGATCATCTGCTGGGACACCATCTCCACGAGTTGAATATTCATACCTAGAATGATTATTCAAAGCGCATGTCTTCTAGGTTTCTTTGCAAATAGACGCAAATTTCAACGTGAGTTTTACTTATTATTCAGGAACTTGCTACATAACTTGATTTTTAGGAATTCACAAGTTGTGTGAAAGGCTATTCATCATGGTATTTCCTGAGATTTTCTTTGATATTGAAACTAATCTTCTCTCAGGACAGACTGTGCACTTTCGTTTCGAGTCAGGAACGAAGAGTTCCTATTCTACTGAAACATTTTGAGTTTCCTTACTGTTTTTTTTTGGTATTTATTTGACTCCAGCTTCATAAAAAATTGAATGTTTTACGAAATAGTTTGGGCCAAAATTCATGAAACATATCTTACCTGGGTATTATAGAACCTGTAAATTCTATTATCATCTAGTTCCAATATTTTTGGGATATTTTCGTACCTTTCTTTCGTAAGTGCTAGTGACTACCTTATTCTTTTCATATCTCATTAAATTTGTTATGCGAAGGGGATCTATTAACAAAAAGCTTACTGGTGAGCAAATCCAGGTATAAAAATTCAGGGGTGTATAGATGTAATTACTTATTTGCTCTAAAGTGTATCTGGAATAAAAGACATCTCTGGGGTTCACAACGCAGTGCGATAATGGTCAAGGAACTATCTGGATTTTACATTAAAGTGAGTGATCTACTATTTCTCTCAAGTGCGGTCATAATTCCGTGTTTGTTTACTAATACTGTGTTTAGGTGAGTCAAGTATTTGCAACAAAACCAGACTTACTACCGAAACAGTATGTTGATTCCTTAAAGTTCGTATTTGAAGATTGCCGCGAAACCCAATATCGAAAAGTACAAAAATTATTGAAATATCAGTTGGGCATTACTCTACAAACCACGTTTACTGAATTTACCAAGCGACCAATAGCTTCTGCCACAATCGCACAAGTCCACTTGGCACAACTACGAGAATCTAATGAAAAAGTGGCTGTGAAAATTCAGCATCCAGGTAGCTCGGATTTAATGCTCAGTGATATCAGAAATATGTTGCATGTATCTATATTCATGGATACTGTAGGTTTTAAACCTCCTTTCGACCATACAGGGATTCTAAGAGAATACGCTCAACAGGTTCTTTCCCTAAGTTCCATTTTTTAAATATTTCTCTAACGAAAATTTCAGGTTCCGAAAGAATTCGATTTTATCAGAGAAAATGATATGCTGAATTCTATCGGTAATTATATATCTCGCGTAGACTGTAATATTGAGATACCAAGATCTCAACCATGCTTGTGTTCTAGAAAGGTTTTGACCATGGGCTTTATCGTTGGAGACAGATGCGATACTATATTTGCAGCTGCCGAGCCAATCTTAGATCAACAAGAAATATCTTCTGAATTCTGTAGGAGTTTATTTTCTTCTTACGGATATCAACTGTTTGGTATTGGCATTTTTCATAGCGATCCGCATCCGGGGAATGTATTTCTGACGAAAAGTGGTGCCTGTGCTTTGCTAGATTTTGGTCAGATGAAAGTTCTTCGTGACGAAATTCAACTGCTTTTTGCCAGAATGATTATTGCTCTAAAAGGAGACTCTGCCGAGTGCGTCAAGTTAATGAAACAAATTGGACTCAAACTTGACAAAACTACCACGGATATAGAGATGATTATTGCCTATTTACTTTTCGATACTCGCATGGATATTAGGGAAGCAAAAATATCTCCTCTTTCCTCAGAGCTACCACAAGAACTTCGTGTTGTCTCTCTTTCTGAAATTGACTCTGACATTTTCATGATAATACGCATTGTTTCAATGTTTCGAGGTATTCTAACATCGCAGGGAGTTGATGTGCACGCAAGATCAATCTGGTATTCATTTGCTCTCGCAGTTTTGTACCGAAACGGAGAGTATTATTTTCACTCAAGTCACGTTGACTTGTCACAGAAAGCGAATGGTCTTCGGGAGCAAATGAAGGATCTTTCAAAATGGATGCGAAGTCATGATCTGCCACATAATCGAGATGCTCTCTTACCATTTGCTGTGGCTGGAATCTTTACTACGTCTGAGTTACGTAGAGTAATACTTTCAGAGAAAACATGCAATCTCCCTGCGATCTTTCGGAACTTTTCTGAATCTGATATGGAGCGGTGCTTATTGGTGGTTGGCAACATGTAGTAACAAAAGTATTATCACTGTTGAATGAAAGTGATATAGAAAGCGTATCCAAAATACCTATTGACTGGAGTAATTCATGACAGATTATTGTCGTGAGATGTCAATTAAAAAGTAATTGGATACCTGGTACCAGGTACCTAGACATTTCTACAATATTACTACAATAGTTTTGAGTAAAAGCTATTCAAAGAACCGAAATAGCCAGGATGTCCAATAAGATCGTTATGTCCTCCACAAGGGAAACAACGCAGTATTTTATTTCCACTTGCAACAGATTCAAAAAGGCCACGACCGTGACTTAAAGGAACAATTTCATCAATGGCTCCATGTAAAGACATGAAGTAACTCGAACGACTAATTTCACTTGCTGCCTCTCGTACTCCTGTCCATTTATCTTTCAAAATATAACGTACTGGCAAAATGGGGATTAATTCTTGTGCCAGCTCCATACAAGAGCACAAACCGCCTTCCACGACGATTCCTTGTACTTCAGGTCTTTTACACACGTTTGCAGAGATATTTAAAGCAACAGCACTTCCTATAGACTCTAAGTGTAGCGCTATTATGCAAGAGCTTACAGATACTTTTACTATCCAATCAACACCAGCATTCGCATCCAGAATTAATCCAGTCTCACTTATTTGACCGGAGCTTCCTCCGAAACCGCGATAATCAAGTAGTACAATACCGCATCCAAATTGTTTGTGCACTAAGTTAGCCCAATTTAAACGGTGATAGATATTTCCCGCATTTCCATGAAGATGTAAAAGTGTCAAAGTACTGAATTGCTTTTCGGGGTTGGGAACAATGTAGATCCCCTTGAGTTCAACTCCATCTTCAGCTTCTGTTACGAAATGAATATAGCCGCAAGATCCATCAGCTATTCTATATTCCGAGCGATCCGGAAAATATTGAAGCTTCCGCTGATACAAAAATGCAAAACAGCAACTTCCGAGGTATGCATAACCAGAATACAAAGAGATTTTCAGCACTTCAGAAAGTAAAGTGTTTATAAAAAACATCAAAGGCTCGAAGCAACGTCACCAAAATATCGCTTGTATAAATGATGACTGTACGTCTTCCTCGTTCACGAACGCGAACACCACGTGCCTAGATCGCAAATCCAGTTGCAAAACTTTACTACTTTAGGGTGTGCTTCTCAAATTCTTGAGGGCATCTAACAACGTCGTATACTTCAATTCCAGATCTATAGATTTATTCTGAATACCTCCTCGGTCGCCGTCAGCCGTAAACCATATGACTTATTACAGAGAATGAAATACAGATTTAAACCTGAAAGATCAACTCACTTTCATCAACTCACTTTTACGTAGCTTCTTTATAAACGAAGCAAAAAACCTCACGTGAAAGGTATCGCGTCTGCTGAAGCACTTGCGTTGTTTGAAATCTAGCTTGCTATATATGCATCATGAGTCGAGAAACTGATATTCCAATCTTCCGTGCGCCGGAAAAATGTATACGTACGAAAAAACAAATGAATCTTTTTTCTGGTTCTGAGTCAGAGAGAAGGTTTGTTCACTTTATTCAAGAGCTGAACACCTCGGTTATTGGAACAAAGAATGGGAACATTCACGTTACAACTATGAGTATTCAGGCCCTTCTTGATATTTTGAACCAACTGGAGATATGGGTGAGTGAAATATCACCAACAACTTCTGTGACACGATATGGTAATGTTGCTTTTCGAAGTTGGCTTGCTCATTTAGAGAAGAACTCAAATGGTAAGAATCTCAGAAGTGAGAATTTCACAAACCCGTTGATATTGATTAGAAATTTGTAGAATTGTTTAGTACATTACTCCCTCCATCGATGCAGGTACACTATTGAACGTATTTATGCTGGAATGAAACTTATAAGAAATCAGGATGCGAAAGTTGAACTTATTCCGTACATTCTTCAAAGGTTTCAAGTTTTTATCCTTCATTTGCAAATTTAATCGCAGTAACTTAGCTTTGGGGATCCTTCCAGGATAGATTATGGGACGGGTCATGAATTGAACTTCGTAGCTCTCATGTATTGTCTTTATTCACTTGGGATTTTTGTAAAGGGCGATTTCAGTTCTCTTGTCAATTTTGTTTTTAAGGAATATGTCAAGCTCGTACGAAAACTGCAAAGAGTATACCGGTGCGATATTTAAATAATGTTTGATCGTTAATCGAATGTCTTTTTAGGCTCGAACCAGCTGGTTCTCGTGGTGTTTGGGGGTTGGATGATTATACTTTCCTTTCTTTTTACTGGTAAGTAGTGCACCTGTGTATAATCAAATGTTGTTTCATGTTTTCAAAAGGGGAGCCGCTCAACTGGTTGGACATTTCTCACCAAATAGCGTTCGGGATGAAAAAATATTAAAAGAAAATTCGGATGACTTTCTGTATTTCTCATCAATAAAGTACATCAAAGAGGTGAGAAATACACCTGCATTTTAGAAATTTCTCTGATGAAAACTATACAGATGAAGAGTGGTCCGCTTTCAGAAACAGCTCCCATATTGTATGATATAAGTTTTCTCCCAACCTGGAAAAAGATAAATTCAGGACTATTAAAAATGTTTAAGGTGCATAGTTTGCTGCGTGTGCGAGGATTGTCTACTAAAATTTAAATAGGCTGAATGTCTCGGTAACTTCCTCGTGATGCAACACTTTCTGTTTGGTTCAATTATTACTCTCGAACCAAAGTAGCTGCGAGCATTGAATATCTTTCCAGCAATCAGGTGTAGTCGTGAACAAGAAAAAGACTATGGGGCATACATTTATTTGACCTTTCGCACATTTAGCTTCCATTTGAAAAAGGCTATTACATGAAAATATTCAAATCTCTAGTCAGTCAAAGTAAAGCCATGGTAACTTTTTGTGAATTTTTTCTTGTTCTGCTTGAAAACAAGTAATAAATCTCGCATGCACACGTTAGCAGTATTGATGCCAAAGTTAAAGGGAGGAACTGCATCTCGAATAAAATTCTCTACTTCCTTAGATTTTATCGATATCATGTTTTGTTCTTGCACCTTATCTTGCCATTTCATATACTTTGCATCCCCCCCAAATGCTGTTCTTGTGGCTTGATTAGCAGCGTGAGCTTGCACCCTTTCCTCTTCCTGTTGCAGTACTTTGGCAACTTTCTGCTCCATAGAAGAAAATTCCGCCGAAATATCCTTCTTTCGTTTTGTCAAAGCTTCCCCAACTTTCAGAAGCATCTTTCTTTCCAATTCCTCCCTGGTTCTCTTCTTGATTTCTTTTTGGTTATTGATAACTCGGATTAGAGCTTTTGGGGAAACTTTGCTTTTTAGGAACGAAGCCGATATGTGCTGAGAACCGATTCTCCTCTTTCTGGACTGTGATACTACAGTCGCGATTAACATTTTCAAGTGGCTATGCATAGCATCATTGATAACCCACTCTGCCTTCGGATTTTGTATGCAAATATTCTCTTTGACTCTAGAAGCTATTACATGCCTCACTCTGATATAATCCTTATGCTGTTTAAGTGTGGTATCTTTGACTGAGACGTGCTTAGTATTATGTTTCAACTGGATCAAGAATGACGACTCTTCGTCCGGATTTATACCTGCTGTGGCTAAAACATCACCAGCTTGTTGTAAAAAATCCGCATCATGTCCGCTCTTGCTCTTAATAGTTTGAAGTTTAATTTGACTGTTAGCCTTCAGGTCCAGAAAAGCCGCATCCAATAAAATTGTATTTTCAATAAGGATCTCTTTCAACTTTTTAATTCCTTCAGAAACTGAAATTGTTTTTGACTTGATCTCGAAGTACACTCTTGCAACATCATAGTATAGCTCTACAGACTTTGAACTTTTCCGAATTAGAAATACGAGTCTACTTAGACCAACCCCAGCATGCTCTTTACTTATTGCAGACATTATGATATTGGAAACCTGAACGACTATAGTTCACTCGCAAACGGTGGTAATATGGGAACTTTCACTGATTAAATTAACTCAAAGCTCAAAAAACCAAAACCGAAAGTGGACTAAAAAAGACCAACAGAAAGAACCCTAAACTCTGGACAATTGACCAAAAAAAGCTGAAATGGAAAGCTTTGACGGTCAGACCTTTTTTGTAGCTTACTAGTTACTGTGACATACTGGTATCAGCTAAGTAGAAAAATAGTTTTGGTTATTGATTATATCTTTGTTTGATTTCATCCGTTTAAAGTACTTCGGATGCTCTACCGTCGTTCACTCCTCCGACGTTCTAGTTTGTTGATTGAGTGAAAATGTCATTCTATACTGCCATCAACGTATTTGGAATTTCTCAATTTGTTCGTTTCTACACAAATTGGGCATGGCGATTGCACGGTTACAATAAAATAATTTATTTCTTTGAAAGAATTTATGATACATTCTTCAACTTATACTGGCGACAGTCTGCGTCAGTAAGTCATATTATTACATGATTATATTGCTCTAATTTTCTCAACAGGTACCTGAGTCTTATGATTGGGAGAACCAGACAGTTGTTGCAAGGAACAGAGAAAACTCTCATACGCCCCTGTATGCCTTTTCTGGTCCATCTGAAGCTCAAACTTTCTGGAAATCGGGAGGAAGCTATTCTGCGAGGAGAAAATTATCAAATTCAATATCAATGAATGGGTTATGGAGCTTTATACTTGTAAATTCTCCTCAGGAAATACCATATAAGTTTTATGAAGGGAATGACAATCCAGAAGGCTGGGATAACATTAACATTCCGTCGAATTGGGAATGTCAAGGTTATGATGTTCCAATTTATACCAATTTTACATATCCTTTTCCGTTGGATCCACCCTTCATCCATCGTGAAGGAGTATGGAGCACACCGAATAATTCATTTGGATCGGAGAAAAGTTCAACTAGTTTGTTAAAAGAGTGGAATTGGGATACATCTAAACTGGATGAGAGTACAAGACAAAATCCAACTGGTTGTTTCCAAAGCACTTTTGAGATACCCGAAAATTGGACTGCTAACGGAAGTAGAACATTTATTGTTTTCGAGGGGGTCGACTCGGCATTTTATATTTGGGTTAACGGGAACTTTACAGGGTATTCACAAGATAGTCGCTTGCCTGCAGAATTTGATATAACAGATAGTCTGAAATCAGGCAAAAACATCTTTGCAGTACAAGTTATGAGATGGTGTGATGGTAGTTATCTTGAAGATCAAGATCAATGGTGGTTAAGTGGGATATATCGTGATGTTTTTTTATATAACAAACCGGCTTTACACATAGCTGACTTTGTTTATACAACGACTGTTCCTCATAAAATTCCAAAGAATAAAGCTGAAATTGAAATTCTTGTACAATTAAACGACTGTCGCAGGCCAGATTCTATAATGGAAAGAGGTAGTGTAATTGATTGCAATGCAACAATTTATGATGATAAGAATGCTCTGGTTTGCTCCGCTGAGCTAGAAGTCAGTGAACTCAAGGAAGCCGTTGATTATGGATGTAATCTTCGAGATTCGATATCGATTAGGAAGAAACACATACTACGTTGTAGAATGGTGCTCGACAACCCCTCTTTATGGTCTGCAGAAATCCCGTACTTGTATGTACTCATGATATCATTAAGTTTTGCGGGCGAAATAATCGATTGCGAAGCATGCAGGCTGGGTATTCGCACGATTGAAGTAGGTCATAAACTATTTCGTTTGAATCGTGTCCCAATTATATTTCAAGGTGTGAATAGACACGAACACTGTCCTGCAAGAGGAAAAGCAATCAGTGAAGCGATGATGCTGAAAGATGTAAAATTGATGAAGCAATATAATTTCAATGCAGTACGGGCTGCTCATTATCCTAATCACCCCCATTTCTATGATTTATGTGATGAGTACGGTCTCTATGTAGTAGATGAGTCAAATATAGAAACTCATGGATTCCAGATACTTATGCATTCGACGCCATACTTATCTAATGACGAGTCTTGGTACGGTGCTTTTCTTTCTAGAACTTCCAGAATGGTTCAGCGAGATAGAAATCATCCCTCAGTAATAATCTGGTCTTTAGGGAATGAATCAGGTTGTGGGAGAAGCCATGAAAAAATTTCACAGTGGGCTCGCAGTTATGACTCAACACGTCCTTTGATGTATGAGGGTGGAGGCGCACGAACTTCATGTACTGATATCATTTGTCCTATGTATGCACGAGTAGAGTCGTGTCTACATATGAGCGCTTTGGAATGCAAAAACAGACCTGTAATTTTGTGTGAATATTCTCATGCAATGGGAAATAGTAATGGTGGTCTTCAGGAATATTGGAAGTGTTTCAGACAAACCAATTCAGTACAGGGTGGATTCATTTGGGATCTTATTGATCAAGGACTAAGTGGTGAACAGCGAAGTGGTAAATCTTGGAACTATGGCGGTGATTATGGAGATAGCCCAAATGATGCACAGTTCTGTATAAATGGATTGCTATTCCCAGATAGATCACCCCACCCTTCTATTCATGAAGTAAAGTACCTGCAACAACCAGTCGAATTTTCAGTTGACTTTGAGAGTGGAAATCTGAAAATCAGAAACAATTTTTCTTTTATGAGACTTGATGCTTTTAATATACTATGGAAAGTAAAATTTGACAATGAAAGAAAAGCTATCTCAGGTATTTTAAATTTACCTGCAGTGTCGGCTAATTCAGAGTGCGTCATTCCATGGAGACAAGAACTGCCAAATCTAGGAAGCATCGCAGAAAGTCTTCAATTTAAGGAGTGTTGGATCGAATTCTTCGTAGTGTTGAAAGAGTCGTCGTCGTGGGCTCCAAAGGGCCACATAATTGCTCAGGAACAAATTTTAATGCCCCGTAGCAATAAGCCGGAAACCAAAAAAAAAGTAGTGCTATCAGCAGAAAAATATAAGTTGCAAATCGTGCATGAAAATTACAATATTCTTACTGTAGAAAGTTCTTCGGGTATGCGTGTCGGATTTTTTAAATCTGGAGAGAAGTTTGGATGCATTTCCCAGATTTATATGAATGACAAGATGCTTGTATGTTCTGGACCCTCTCCAAACTTTCTACGCGCCCCTATTGATAATGATTATGGGGGAGAAGTATTCTCATATGTAAATCGATGGAGAAATGCTGAAATTGAAAGTTTTGTTTTGGCTAGAAATACAAATACTTCGGGTATGAATTATTCGTTTGATTCAAATGGAATTTTCAATATTAGCTTTCAGTGTTGGATAGTGCGTAGGGGTGATAAATCAAATACTAAAATGAACTTAGTGATGGAATACAGTGTAAAACCTTCCGGTATAATTTTTTTAGATGTTTCCATCCAAAAAGTTGCAAGTCTCCCACCACTCGCTCGAGTCGGTCTTTCCATGACGTGTTCTGATGAACTTCAAGGAATCGAATGGTTTGGTAGAGGAAAACACGAGTGCTATTCAGACAGAAAAGCATCTGCATTTGTTGATAGATATAGTAGCACGGTCGAGGAACTCCATGTTCCTTACATATTTCCTAGTGAAAATGGCGGTCGATCAGATGTCCGTTGGCTTACACTGCGTCCCATATGCGATAAGACACATGGGATATTTGTATCCGCACGAAGTCAATCCCTCTTTCAAATGTCAATCTCAAACTATACAATAGAAGAACTCACAAGGGCTAAACATCAGGATGATTTAGTGAAAAGTAAATATGTTGAGGTTCACCTTGATCATCTCCATATGGGTCTTGGCGGTGATGATAGTTGGAGTCCTTCTGTGCACAAAGATGCCCTTATTGACGATTCGGGGTGGAAGTTTGGTCTTGTACTTACTCCTATACATTCTCAGATTGACGCGAGTGATTTGTATCGCTTAGTTGATGGGTCATAAAATTCATGCTTTCTTCTGGCAGAAAGTTCAATGAAGACTTGTGAAAATAGGGCAATGAGCACGTTGTATATACCACAAACATAGGCTAAATTTTGGAGAGTTATAGAGACAAGAAAATAATAGCTCGTATAAATGAAAAAAACGCGGTGGATACTCCTAAATTTGACGCATTTTTATGAGTATGACAGCTTCTAACATCATGAAAAAACAACAAAAAATGAAGGTCGGAATGAGGGAATTACGCTGACTAATTCCACATTACATTTTCTGTGGCACTGTACAACAAAATAGTCAAATAATTCGTAAGTAAAAGGTATGTAAGTTCATAGTATTAAATCAGTTCATAGACCATAAAAATAGTTAGAGTGCCCATCAGTGTTATGAAAGGATTATCCCATGTATGTGGAGCCCATGCCTCCGATAACGTCATGACAGGCGGTAAAAGGAATAGAAGGGCTATGAACTGTTTCGAGGAAAGAGATCCCTCAAAAGGAAATAGTGAGAAAAGTGTAATGAAATAGACACATGCGCTCCCTTCATATGATCGATGGAAATTTCCGGAACAGCACTTCCCATTATACCACAATGCTGATGCTCTGTATTTGTGGTGGCCGAAACGCACACCTATGGGTTCGGCTAGACCATCTCCAAAAACATTTACGATTATTGGAACCAAAATTAATTTTCCAGCTTCATTCGGCAATCCCTTTCTTACAGATAGATACGAATATAAACAAATTATAACCATGTAGCTTGCCACAAGTTGAGATATTATCCATGCAAGCGTGTACGGTCTATCTTGAGCCCTGTCTACTGCTCGAAATGAAAGCATCAAAAGAGCACTGCAACGGCGAAGTGGTTTCATCAAAAGCAAGAATGGAACAAACTGAAACCAGACTGTCCAGCTCATTTCCCAGATACCCGGTAGTTTTGTCTCACCTGAAGGCCAAATAAGGTGAACAAGGAGTGGAGTAAGGTACATCACAACATGACAGCTTTTGCGCGAATAACTATCCTTCCAATCACAAGTGACAACTAAAAATCCACAAATACTAAATACAAGTAAGAAAAAACAATTTTGCGTGAGAAGTTTGACCCAGTAGGAATGGTCAAAATAAAATAATTTTGATCCTTCATCAAAAGAAATAAGCATACCCCATGAAATACTGAAAATTAATAGGAAAAAAAGTGCAAGGCACTTCTCACTCTCTTTCCATCCTAGCCCATAGGCAGCAATGTCTACAGATAATAGCTTAGGGTGCATATGCCTTTTTTTGTCGTATGATTGAGTAAATATAGAGCTAAATAAGCTTTTAGCCCGAGGACGGCCAATCTTCTTTCGTATCATATTATTCTTTATTTCGGCCGCTCGTCCATCGTGACCGATGGAATTCCTTTCACAATGAATAGCATCATTAAAACACAGTTCATGCTGCACTGATTCCTCTATATCTTCAATGAAGTGTTCCTTTATCACCGCATTTTGCATAATACCGATTAGACTTGAACGTCCAGCAATTTTTCCGTGAAGACTTATTTCAAGTCTATACTATTTTTGGAATCAGAGTTACAATTTGTGATAAAAATGAAAAGAACCTTGAAGAGGCCAAAATCTAAGTAATTATAGATATAGAAAGAACACTATCAATGAAGAGGCCGCACTTTTTTGACTGCTCTTTATATATACGTTCGTATTCGTTCCTTGGACTTAGATTCTATTTACCTCTTTAAAAAAGCAAACTATTTTTTTTGGAGATTTTTCCAAGCTTTTCCCCAGTCCCACTTTCTCGGATGCCAAAAGATTTTTTTTTCATTTTTTAAAATTGAGTTCTCCTGCTTCCTTCCACACCGGCTTCGGTGTGCAAATACAAATAATTTAATTCGGTAATCTATCTATATCCTAAAATTGTAAGATCCGGATTTCGTTGTGTATCTTACCCATGGTAATGCTTGGTACCCACTTTTTTCGGAAACTTTCAGGTATCTGACCTGTACACCACTAATCGTAAAGTATGGAATCTCGAAGTTGACGCTCAAAATAGGAGAAGTGAATGTCTTTCTCTCTTCCGCTATTGAAGGAAAACTTAACTTTATTCTCGCACACTCCGCTCTTCCTCCAGGAAGTGATTTTATGATCCAAATCATCGATTCTAACTCCGGAGAGTATGTTATGGAACCAGCTTCACATTTTATCTCTGGTGATATTACATCGCTTCTCACAGGTATTTTAATAACAATATTATTCGCAGTGTGTTTCTCCTTGAATTGACTCGTTATCTTGATAACATACTCAATTCTTGTAGCACTTGATTCTTCCACTTTCATCTCACACCAAATTAATGGATCAACATTAACATTTGTCAGACGATATGACATAAGCTCAAAAATACCATCAGGGGGAATAAATGAAATTGTTTTGTCTTCATGAAACTCGGACAACTTAACACACTGGTGAAATTTCATATCTCCAAATACAATGTTTGGATCGTTGTGCTCCCTACCTAGTTTCAGACGATCATTCAGTCCCAGTTTGCATTCGGGCATACCCGATAATAACGTCCGTAACTTCAGCGAGCCTCGTACTTCAGCATTTACGATTGCTCCCTTTGAACTTATCATAAGATCACACTGCTCAATGACATCTAGAAAAATTTCATTTTTTTTGTGCTTTATACCCTCGCTTCGCCACGAAATAGCATCTGTAATCACGGATGGAGTTTTAACCTTGACAAGCTTGTGTGCATCTGTCTTGATATATTCTCCTAAAATGCTTGCTTCTGTAAACTGAGGGTAACCATTATCAATAACCTCATCCAATAGCTCATAAATCACAACGAAGTTATCCAAGATACTCTCTTCCTCTAAATCACCAAAATATGCTATAAATATGTTTAATAAATCATGGAGAAACGTGAAAAGGGCTAAAATATTCGTGTCAAACTTTGAAGTACACATAAAATATAAACCATTTCCCTTTATATAGACATAAGTTGTTTTAGTCTCAGTATCACGAATAATAGGAATACTAGGCTGGTCATTATCTGAACCTTTCATTTGAGAAACGAAACGCTGGATACACGAATCTGATACATCTCCTCGCCAGTCTCGGGATAAAAGTACTTTGTAGTTCTCGTTCAAAATGTGAAGGGATGAGCAGATAGCAGGAGAAGGCATATTAGCTTCTTTTAAAAATACCTTTCTTTCTCGTGTGCATGAAAGCTATGAGGTTCCCCAGAATAATGAATAAGTTAGACAAAGAATCCAGATTTCGGGGTAATAGCGACGAACAAGCAAACCCTTGATATGTTACCTCCCTTTGAGGTAAAAAATCTGGAAGTACTGTTTGTCAAAGCGTCAATACTATGACTACCAGATACCTAGGCATATCCGGGTACCTTGTAATTAGTGAACTCGACAACTCGTAGAAATGTAAAAAAAAAAAGACAGGAAATTTGCGGAAATTCGCATCAAATACGAGTCCGCATCGAATAGGGACAGTCACACAGTATGAAAAAGAAAAAAACACAAAAATCACACAAAAATCGCAGAAACTAAAAAAAAATTCGTGTACCTCACTCATCGACAGGGAAAGTGATTTTATATATAGCAGCACTATATGAAATACGAACAAAGACATGGAAAATTGTGAAGATAACACGACACTGTATATTAGTAACTTAAATGAGAGAGTCGCTGTCAACGGTAAGCTTTACCGGAACGCTTAAAAACACTTTTGACCCCCCAAAATAGAACTACGAAAAGCTCTCCTCGCCGTTTTTTCACAATTCGGAAGGGTTTCGGATATCTTTGCGTCTAGAAGATACAAGCTAAGAGGCCAGGCATGGATCGTATTCGGTAATTCTCAGTCCGCAGACAACGCATTACATGTTCTCCAGGGTTTACCGTTCTATAGCAAGCCAATGGTTTTTAATATTTTGTTCACTTTTAATTTTTCGATTATGGCTTCCCTTCACAGAATATTGCTGTTGCTCTGAAGTTTCCATCCGCAAGTATGAAGATTAATTCTTCAGAGTTACCTCAGAAATCGAGTGAGAAATGCATTCATTCTTCCGGTATCAGCTCAATGAGGAGAAGTGGAGAGGATGTCGGGATTGATCAAGAAAAGAAGGGAGAAGATAGGGAAGAGCACAAAAATAAGTTGAAAAGTGCTATACTTTCTGTTAAAGGTTTGCCAGGTTTTATACTTAACTTTAATTTTGAATTACTCGGATTTACGTTTCTTTTTATAACAGAAGCTACCACAGATCAAATGCTATCTCTTTTATTCAAACAATTCCCAGGTTATCAAAGGGTTAGAACAGATTCGGAGAAACCCGGTCTAGCTTCAGTCCAGTTTCGATGTGCTGCCGAGGCAACAACTGCATTATCAGGGCTGCAGGGATTTCGTTTGAACGCTACTCATACTATGGAAATTGAATATGCAAAAAGCGCCATCTAGTTCTCACACATCATTTCCGACTTTAAAACTTTCCGATATCTTGTGAAAACTCTTTTCATACTTTTCCCAGACCTTTCTTTCACAAGAGCAACCTAATAAAAGTACCTTTCCAAAACTCACACTAGCCTGTCACAGGGAATATTTATTAGTTAATTGTGCATATTAGATCAAAAAAATAACCGTGAGAAGAACTCTTTGATTTCCGTACGTGAAATCCCATGAATAACATGTTTTCATCGCACTGGACTTGCGTGTACTGCTTCCTTCAATTTTTGCAGTGGAGGGTAAAAATAAAGCTGACGTAGAATCGAGGGAACCAAGTTCTTCGATATTATTTGTCTGCAAAAGAGATAATTTGAGATTATTCGTACCTATGACACTGACGGTTATATCAGTTTCTCCACTTTGTGAACTAAAGCGAGCAAGTAAAGGACTTTCACTCTTTGATATGCTAACATTTCCTCCTGCAGCTCCACAACTTTCGCAACTATTTCGACTTCCTTCCTTACTCGAATATATCGCAACTCTCTGATACAAGTCGGGAAGAATAACGCTCCATTCTTTACCTTTGTAGCGCACGCTACTTTGATTTCCTACTTGTCCACTCTGAAGAGTTGAAGCAATTGCAGCACTTTGGTGACAGCAGATTAGTGTCAACCCAGACAAGAATATCCTCCTAAAGGGACAGTACAACTCAGTTCTGTTTTCCTTCAACGTACAACTTTCATAAGCTGTCGAGCGTGTCTTACCCAAGGACATGTTTAGTTTGGGACATGGTTTTGGAAAGGTAGTCGTATAATGTTTTTTCTTTCTCGTACTCGCGACGAAACGACAGATACTCCTTGTATTTGTATTTGTAAGTCCACTTTTGGAACAGGCCATTACTCTTGAAGGAAAGCGCGCTTCAAAAAACACACGCCTTACTATTGATCAGTCTCGTCTTCTGAGTCAGCGCAACGAATGTATGAGATATCATCACCGTAGATCAATAACATGCGCTCGTTGCGACTTTTCAAAACAACGAAGGTCCGAGGGAAATGGGGGAAGAGATGAAAAAAATTATTGTTCAATAATAAACAATATGGGTATGGCACATGGCATAATACACAAAAAAGCCAAACCAAATAATTGAATTTGACAAAATATATTGGCTGTTCCACCTGACTACAGCAACGCATCATCAACAACTCAAAACAAAACAAGTTGGTCGCAACAAAATTTTCATTTCCTTTCAACAATTTTTACTTGCAAATACGGTACTTGAAGTAAAAAAAGCTATGCGAAAAAAAGGGCAGTACGAGTATACGAGTACAAATTGCCTACTTATTTATTCTAGTATCACAGGTACCAGCCGAGACGATTGCAAATAAACTCGCTTTGAACAGAAATACTCCATAACGCTTCAATTATGTCAGCTCACTATCCTCGTCGAAAATAGTTTCCTGATCTTCTTCATATTTTCGATTCTAAAGTTCTGTCAACATACGAAGCGGATCTTCGACATTCTTCTTGATTATTCTCAGGAACGAAACAGCTTCTCTTCCGTCAATTAATCGATGATCATATGTTAGGGCGACATTCATCATGGGTCTGGCTACAATCAGATTCTGCGGACCTATGCAGATAGGACGGTGAACGATAGAATGCATGCCCAAAATTGCACTTTGAGGTGGGTTAATAATTGGAGTTCCTGAAAGCGAACCAAAAGTTCCACCATTTGAAATTGTAAATGTCCCACCAGTCATCTCATCTATTGATAAGGTGCCATCATTAGCTTTCTTTGCATATCTACTAATCTCAAACTCAATTTGCGCAAAAGTCATTTTATCAGCTGAACGTAAAACCGGAACAACTAGGCCCTTTGGAGAACTGACTGCCACGGAAATGTCAACGAAATTTTTGAAGACTATCTCATCATTCTCTATTACTGCGTTCACGCTTTTTTCTTCCCGTAATGCTCTTGCACTCGCTGCTACGAATGTACTCATAAATCCAAGTTTATCCCCATATTTAGCCTGGAATTGATCTTTATATCTTTTTCTCATGTTTATAACATTGGTCATATCGATTTCATTGAATGTGGTTAACATGGCATACGTGTTCTGAGCAGACTTTAAACGTTCACTGACTCGCATTCGTAAACGACTCATTTTCACTCTGCTTTCACCTCGGGACTCTGACTGGCTTGATTTAAGCGTAGAAGTAGAAGGAACAGAAATAGACGAAGAACTCTCGGAACTGACTTCACCTTTAATCTGGACCTCAGATATTCCTGAATTTGGTAGTATTTGTGCTATCATGTCCCCAGCACACACTGCTTCACCTTCTTGCACGGTATACTTTACAAAAAGACCATCATCTGGAGAGCGAACGTCAATTGTGACTTTATCAGTTTCTATTTGCGCTATCAACTCGTCCTTTTTCACATGCTTCCCGGGTTTAGAGCTTAAAGCTGCAATTACCCCTTCAGAAACACTATCACCCATCGTTGGGACAACAACAGAAATATTTACATGATCGTCGTCATCTGCGTTACTTTCAGGACGAGGTTTTTTCACGATATCATCGACCAAGCATGGAACATAAGACATAATTTCTTGTCCAACAACCACTGATTCTCCTTCTGACACTTTCAGCTCTCTGATTTGACCAGAATTCGTGGAGCGCACATCCAGCGTAACTTTATCTGTTTCAATTAAGGCGACAACTTCGTCAACCTGTATTTTATCTCCCGGAAACTTCAAGAACTTCTCTAATGTACCCTCGGTGATGGAATCACCCATTTGTGGTACTACAATCCGCTCTTCAAAAGATTGAGCCAAAGTAGAATAGAACTGCCACGCACATGATTTCCGAACTTCTCTACTAAGATTTCTACTAAGAGTATTTCCGACGGAGCTGAAAAATTTTGAAGTATAATTCATCATCGAATTTAGTGAAAATAGAATAATTCATACCTGCCAGTAGGCTGATCATTTTTTGACCATCTGCTGTTGGAACGATAGCGAACCTATATTTCATCGTTAATGATACTTTTAGAAAAGTTATGGAGATTTCTTACGCAGATTAATTCGGAAGATCTAAGTTGCAATTTCGAAACTTGCTTAATTCTCCTAGCTAATGTAGCCATTGATTAACAGTTATCACTTTCTTCCTTTGGAACCAACTGTCTTTCTTTTCCTTTTCCTTTTCGGTTTCGCGTTTGAAATTATACTATTTGAGGACGAGGAAACCGAAAGACAAAACAGCTACAAACAGCTCGTGGTTACCTCTTTACCTGCGAAGCTTTTAACTTATATGAGCGCTGGGTACTTCTTAGTTAGTTCCTTGAAACCTCACTTATAGCGCCACAATTGTATAATTTTATTTGTGTCACGCCAAATTGTTTCGTTTTTTTTTGGGTCTGTACGACATGTATCATATGCCATACGAGTACTCTCCTATTTTTTTACTTTTTTTATCTGTGGTCTGACGGTCATGATATCATGATGTCTGTGTGGCTTATTTTGATAAATTTAAATTTAAACCATAATTTACACTGCCATACATAGAATGCAACGTGCCCGAGACACAGACTGACAGACAGATTTTTGTTTTGTTTTTTAGGATTTTACTCGTAACAGTACGTATATTAATACAGGGAGAGTGTGGTACCTATACCACTGGTACCATGGTACAGTGTATTATATGCATACATATATGGGTACTGGTACCTGTACAAGTTGCATGAAGTATTTTAATTTTTTTCATCTTTTTTTTCATTATCATACAAAGAGTCGAGAATGATTTTTTCCTAAATCTATGTACTAGTGGTACTGATAGTACAACACCAAAAGCCTTCAGCAGATGGTTAATGTACCAGTACCATCTAGGTACAGTAAACGTAAAATATTTCTTTTTTGAGTTTCAAGTTTGCTTTAAAAATAGACTCTCTTTTCGGGTGCCAGGTACCAAGTACCAATATATGCTACATGGTACCAGGAATTCACATCTCTTTCTTAGTTGTCAACATAGACGTAGAACAATTTTCACTTTCTTGTGATTGAGCTTACCATGGAAAGTTGCTGCAAGCATTCATCTAGTACTGTTGCTTCTGAAATATAATGCATTGAGTTGCTGAAAAAAGTGATAAGAAAGTCACGTACCATGTACTTTAGGTTGACATTCTACGATCGGTTTCGGATTGAGAATCACATCATGGGCGCAGTTTGACTGAGAACTTAATACTCGCCAGTATACCAAAGCTCGATCGCGTATGTCTGGGTTGTCCGTTTCAAATGATGCGACTGAAAGCAAACGCTCCATGTTTGCATGTGACACCGGATCTGGACACTTTAAGAAAATTTTGACCACGGAAGTGAGTAACTGCAACTGCACTATTGAAGACTCTTCGATAAAAGAGTCGATAAGACTCGAAATAAGTTCCTGAGAACTCTCAATTCGCTCCGCATATTCGCCAATAATCCACACCATTGCAGACTTCGCGACTGGTTCATCCAAATTCTCAAGACAATCGCATAAAGTGTTGATTATTCCTTCATACTCATTAGGATATTTCCTAAATACATCTTTCATGACTATAACGACTTCCTGCACGATATAGTTCACTCGCGTATTTACAAGCTCCAGTAGTTTGTCGACGCACTGAGCAGCAGTTTTTTCAAAGGAAATAGCACATTGCCCTATCGCTCTAATGGAGTGCCTGACAAACTCAATATCTATTTCTGTAGCATATTCTCGAAGTTCATTCAATATTTGTACAATATTTTCTTCACACGCTAAGCTGACTATAACGTCCAGTTTTTCCTGTTTTAAATAAACTGGATCCAAGTACTTACAGAAGAACACCTATTGCAAAATTAGAAAAAAATTGCAATAAACAACTTAAATACCTGAACATTCCGCCGTAAAATGTCAGGGTAACGCTGTATGACGAGCCTTATGTTTCGTAAAGCTATATATTGTATTTCTTGCTCGGAGTTGAGGAGTGTAATAAGTGGCGGGATAATTTTTTGAATGCATTCAGCTTGAAGCTTACTCCGTCTCAACCCCTGAAAATTTGGGGAGAAGTGCGTTTTGATTTTAAGCTGAAAGTGAACATAATACCTCTGAATGGTTCAATAAAACTTGAATGGCAGATAGCACAACTGCATGATTCGCATGCTGTAAACGTGGAGTGATACGATGCAAAATTTGAAGTATTTGCTCCTCATTATCTGTATGATATGATGCTAACGCATTTAATATAAATATTTGCCCCCACCTAAGTCAGAAGTCAATAAGTTCGTGGAAGAAAACATAAAAAAACATACTCAGTGCACGCATTGAGAGCATTAAGTAGCTTGAATACATCATCAAAACTTATGTCTAGAACGACATCACAGTTTTTCTCTTTAATTTCGCTCAAAGCTGCAACACAATTTGCCACTACCATGGGGTTTGGATCCGCAAGTAACAGTTGTAACTGGGTAAGGAATCCCCTTTTGTACACATCTAAGACAGATCTTTAAAACTCAAATACGCATATACCTCTCAATAACTAGCTCAGGATTTATATCAAACATTTTCGCTACACAAATCGCAGCAGTCTTCCTTACGTAAGCTTCCGTGTCCTACAATACAAAGTTGAAAGGACTTTGAAGTGGATATTGGTTATTTACCTGTAAAGTTTCGTGAAGTGGATCACAAAGATACTCAGTGATTTTATTGACACGAATACATCCCATTGTTCGAACAGCAAGTGCTCTTATGAGCGGATTTGGATCTTGTGAGTCCTAATGTAGAAAAAAAAGTCAAGATATTTAGTATTGAAGTTTTCACATACTTTAACGAACGTGTTCACGGCTAAAATAACAAGATCTGGTTGAGATTTTGCATAGTTGATAAGATAGAGATAAACGAGTTTTTTCAATCCAATATTATCCGTTTGCATGCATTTCAAAACTTCTGCGAATAATGAAGATACATCTTTACCCACAGTCATGGCGGCTATCACTATCGAAGCACTCACACAATTTACTTCGTTCACGTAAAAATAACTCACCTTTTTTTAAAACATCAATTTGTTTGTCTTGATCAGCTCTTCTGAGTTCTTCACGCCATTCAGCAATTTCTCCTTCGATAGAACCGTACTCATGAGTATGCACAATGATTCTAAAAAGTTCATCTACCTTTAGAAGTAGAGACGAAAAATTTAGCGTCTCCCGAAGAAGAGACCATAATTCTCTTCTCTCCTCTTTGTGCCGTTGGTGTATAAAAGCGATAGCTCAAAAGGAATTTGGGGGATACAGGATATCGTATATGCGCAACAGAAAACGACTCACGACGTAATAATAGGAGTTATAACCCGTCTGCTATTTTATCTGGTATCGCACCACGTCGCTGTCGAGTTTTATACTCAAAATATGCACTTACCTCACTATGGCTCGTCAGTCACGTCGTGTGTTGTCCTCTTGTCTACTCGTCAAAATATATTACTGTACAGTTGGCCATATGGTGCTTTTTTTACTATTTTTTTTTCGATTTTTCAACATGCATGATGGCCATGCCATATGCTATAAATATGCATAAATCCACACACAATATTATAATAAGCATCAAAGCGTTTGGAGCAAACGTGAAAAAAACGTCGCGTTTGGTGCTTAACTGTACCTCCCAGACGATCTGATTTAGTTAAAGGATTGCTTACTCAGTGCTTTCAAAATCGAGGACATTCCAAACAATATGGTTCTTGAAGCGACGGTGATATGCATGGATAATTCTGAGTTCGTTCGTAATTCCGATTATGCTCCAACCCGTTTACAGGTATTGAAACAGTGCCAAAAGTTATGTAAGTTCCTGTATTGACTCTTTATTCATAGGCGGAAGCAGACGCGGTTAATCTACTAGCAGGTGCTAAAACTCAAAATAATCCAGAAAGCTCTGTTGGTATTTTGAGTTTAGCCGGTAAAGTTCCACGTGTACTGGTTACACCGACAAATGATCTTGGCAGAGTTTTGAACTCTGTACATGGTATAACCATACAGGGTGAAATAAACTTGGTAACAGGTATTCAAGTTGCCCATCTTGCCTTGAAACATCGCCAGAATAAGCACCAGCGCATGCGGATCGTTCTTTTTATTGGATCTCCGATATTGGATGATGAGAAGGAACTTCTTAAAGTTGGTCGGAAGCTGAAAAAGTGCAATGTTGCAATTGATATAGTAAGTTTTGGCAGGTGCACGGATAACGAAAGAAAATTAGATTCATTGCTTTCAATGGTAAATAAGAATGAAAATAGCCATCTGATCAAAGTCCCACAGGGTCAATCTATCGCAGATACACTTATTGCGACTCATATATTTAATTCAGCGGGTTCAAACGCAGGTAGTGGTTTTGCAGCTGCAGCTGCTACAGCAAACGTAAATACAATGGGTGGGACTGGGATCGATCTCGGTGAAGATCCAGCCCTGATGCTTGCCTTGAGGGCTTCCTTGGAAGAGGAGCAAATTCGCCAAGAGAACCAAGCTTCTCTGGCTTTGAAAGAAGGGAATAGTGATGTTGGTTTGGAAACTGGTCAAACTAATGAGGAAGGAGAGGGAAATGATAAAACAGCATCCCCAAATCGCGATAGATTACCAAAGGTTTCCAATTTATCCCACGAATCAAGAAAAGATTCACAGAGTGGTTTGAAAGATGAAAGTGGATCCAAGGATAAGAACTGACTTTAAAAAAATAAACATTATACTGGTAGTGTACCACGGTACCAGGTACAGTGCAGTAATAAAATTAAAAATTTACACTTTACGGGGCACAAAAAATCGTTTCCCTTTACTAAATTTTCTATAAAATTTTAGTGTAAGGATTAGCATAGAACATAGCCGGAATATTTGGATGAGAAACAGCGTCGAATGTAATAAATTCTGGTATCATGTCACTTTTTAGTCTGATGAAAGCTCCCTGGAATAAGAAAGAAAAGAATTTTAAACACTACACACGGAAAGCGCAAAAGTAATACTTTATTCCCCATCTGGTCACTATATTTAATCAATTTAGTTCATAAAGTTCAAATAGTGTTCCAGGCTCGTACCAATAATTTGGTGCACTGAAAACTGTGATCAAATTGTTGCCGTGCTGAATTTCGTAACCCTAGGAAATATTCATGAAAGCTTCTATGACATAAAATTGCTATTATGTGGAAAATGCTGACCTGATCTTTAACTTCATGGCTTCTAATTACTAACTTAAGACCGTTTTTATTTAGGAAATTCTGCAAAGCTTCGGTGAATCCCTCAAGATCTGATTATGCTTCAATTATACCTTCGTTATATCAGGGCCAAATGCAATTCCGACTCCGCGTTTGTTTGGGAACTTACCACAAGAATCACAAGGATCACTCCATAGGATTTCAGAAAAAACACCATTCTAAGAAAGGACTAGAAAATGAAATGCACTTGAAATGGAAAATAACTTTTACATCTGATGGCTCCTTGAATCTATCTATAGCATTTAATCGCTGAATAGTTATTTCCGAATCTGAAAATAAACCACCATGCATTATGAAAATTTGCTCTGAGAGAACGCAGCCCTGGAAGAACACTGAAATTTTTTTCTGGTTCACACAGGAATAAGTTTTACCAGTGGTAAGGTACAAAAAACTTTATCAAAAATAGATGTGAAGCTCTTTCCATATTTTTGTGTGAGTTCTCCTTGAAAACCATAGAGAGCATTCATGGCGTTTGTTTCATGGTTGCCTCGAAGAAGGTGAAAATGCTACTTATTCATTTTAAAATAAAATCCTCTGGAACAGAAATCATACCTTCGGGAGAAGACATTTATACGCAAAAAGTGTCAAAATAACTTCACAGGAAAATGATCCTCTGTCAACGAAATCTCCGTTGAATAAGTATGTGTTGTCGTGAGTTGGTTTCCCATTTATTTCAAAAATATTGCATAGGTCGAAGAACTAATAATTGATAACTCCATTATTGTATTCAGGGTGATGAATTAAAATACCTGTCCATGAATATCACCGCATATTGTAAAAGTAGACCCCTGGCCAGAACGGTTTAATATCAATTCCAACATTTACAAAATTAATTTACATTCGGAATAGAAACTTCACAAATATTTGGTAGCTCTTCAAAAATCTTTTTGACCCGAAGAAGAATTTGGGCTACGAACCTTCAGGGAAAATGCTAATGACAAACAATATTAAGTCTGATAACGATATCACCGTTTGTGAATTTGTTTGCCGTTCTTGAAATGAACTACCATGCTCTCTATGAAGCTCTCGGTGATTTTACCATCGTGGTCTAAGCATGGTCCATCATACGATTCACCAACTAAGAAGTCGTCTATGTTCAGCCTTTCTGAAGCCTGTAAACAAAACATCACTTTATTTATAACACGATCCTTCCAGAACTCACCCTGATGTTCACATTGGATATGGCTGCTTCAAATTTTAATCTCTTAATATTCTTCTTGCATTCTTCAAATCTTGACCGTGCAGCATGATTTGTTGGACTTAAAAGAATGGACTATTTCTATGTAAATACAGGTACCTCTATCCTAAACACAAAAACTTACTTTCTTGAAATCATGACCCGCCAGAGTGAATTTAGTAAGAGCGAAATACGCCATACCACGTCTATAATATGCCTGAATGTTGGATATATTGTAGTGTGCTCTAAAATGAAGTCGGGTAAAAAGTACAATACCTTTGTATTTTGAGGATTGAGTGCAATTGCAGCAGAGCTATCTGAAAGAGCTGAACCAAAATTTTCGCACTTCAAATGTACAAGAGCTCGGTTGCATAGTATAATTGGATCGTTCTTAAGCTTCAACGCATCAGAATAGAAAGAAAGGGCTTGAGAATATAAGCATTCTGGTTAGCAATCACATCAATGAGCCAAAAAGCATCAGGTTAATAAACTCAACCGTTAAAGCAAGCGTTTCCTTTCGATTTGAGCACGTCAAAGTCTTCGGGAGTTGAAACGGCCATAGCGTTAGTACTTTCGAGACTTCGACTCGCGTATCAGTGAAGAAATTGAAAACGAACTTCAAAAATCAGCCGAAAAGTGATCGAATGATTCTTAAAACACTCTCTTGGTCTATTATTTGATTCATACGCGTGCATGCGGAGTGCGAGCGTGCGTATATGAGTGGGAAATCAGCAAAATAGTGCTATTCCACTTTTACGTATATCAACTCTTTTCAGGAGTAAAAATTACAACATAAATACGTGAAGCCAGGAGTATGGCCATACTCGACAAAAAGAGAAAAAGTTAATGCGCGAATGCGCCATAGTAAAAAAAAACGAAAGAAGGAGAAGACAGAAAAAAATTAATTACCTGTGAGAAAAGTGCGCAAGGGTACATTTAAATCATATATGCAAACGCCACCAATAAAAGAAAGATAACATACTTATACTTCAGATCAATTTTCCTTCAGTTTGCTGTGACTAACATAAAAACAAGATCTTTATATATGTTAGGTGTGCGGGTGAGCTTTTCGGTCCCCATAATTTGTGCTTGGTGTTTTCTACACTCCATTAAAATCTCTCTTCCTTAAAAGCATTTATTCTCGATCACGCGACTCCATTTCATTCACCGCCATATTCTTGATAATATTCCTAGATAGCTCATCTTCATTCAACGCAGAATCATCCAGCTCTGGTATAAAAGCTTCAGGAGGTAACTCATGCATCTGAACGCTAGGTGCTACTTCCAATTGACTAAGATTATTGAGGATACAAGTTTTAATGTCTTGAAGATATGAGCATGAATTCAAATTCTCGATAGGGTTCTTTTGCTGAACTTTTAACTGATATGAAGCATCTGAATAATATTCATAATAAAATTCATGCTCTGGAATATTCTCGTCCAAAGTTCTTCCAAGTAGAGTTGCAGTTTCATTTGCCCAACAACGCGCCACATTTGATTTAATGTATCCACCTCCTCCCAGAACTAAAAGTGGAATGTTGAATGATTTCATAAAAGCTACGCATGATGCGTGGCCTTGAAGTGTTAAGTTGAAACAGCCCAAGCGATCAGCAGCGAGAGAATCTGCTCCGCACTGTAGAATAATAGCTCCAGGTTGGAAAACTTCCATGACTTTTTGCATCGTCGACTTGAAGATATCTATGAAATTCTGATCATCCATACCATCATGGAGTGGGACATTGACTGAATAATATTTCCCATTGTTCATTCCTATATCACCTAAATCTCCAGTCCCTGGAAAGAAAAGATCACCAAATTTGTGAAAACTTACTGTCATGACTCTGTCTGTCAGATAAAATGCTTCCTCGACACCGTCACCATGGTGAATATCTATATCTATATATAGTACCCTTGCATGATACTTCAACAGCTCAAGAGTAGCTAGAACAATATCGTTTATATAACAAAATCCAGAAGCTTCAGACTTCTTTGCGTGATGCAGACCACCTGACCAATTTATTGCTATGTCTGAAGTTCCATGGTTGATTCGAACTGCGCCTTCAATAGAGCCTCCTGAATAAATTTTGCAGAAATCAAATAAACCATCAAATATGGGACAGTCTTCTCCCAGGTTGAATCTTTGCATTTGAGTGAGATACTCGTGCTGGGTATTTGGAGTAATTTTTGATAAAAAATCGACGTAGTCTTCAGCGTGAAACTGAGCAAGCTCACTTGTCGTTGCTTTTCTTGGCCTGAAAACGTCAAGATCCTCATGCAGTCGATATGCAAGCACTAGGCTATGTGTCATGCTTAATCTGTGTGGTTTCATAGGATGGTTGGGAGCATAATAACTGGTGCCAACCTCAGAATCGTAATAATATGAAATCTTATTCTTAATCGAAGGCATACTCCTACTCTTCTACCGTCCGCTAAGTTCAAGTTCTTATCACAGTTTTACAGGAACAGGCTTATGTTGGGATAAAAATTGGGAGCACCTTTTCATATGAATATAATATATGGCATAGGCAGGTTACAAAGGTTGTTGCATAATAACGAGTATGTTGGGCCGCCTTTTTTTGGAGTTTTTTTGTGATTTCTATTTTACGGGTAGAAGTTGAGGTAAACGGACTCACGGAGAATGTAGTTTGGCATCAAAGACCGTTTGTGTTTACAAAGTGCTGCCTTCCTGCCTTTTTTGCCTGCACCTACGGACCCAACTTGCTTTAAGTGATATTGTCATATTGAAACAATTCACCGACACAAATTTACTTACATATTCCTCACTTCCCACAAAATCATACTTAAAGCCTATTTGAAACAAGAGAAGTTGGATTGACAGGGACATGATTAGTATTCTACCGAATATGTGTCATTATTTTAGCCGAAAAGTAAAAGTGACCAATTGGAATGTTGTTTCGTGGCACTTTTGAAACTGGCGCTTTGGTAAAGATGGTTCGCTTTAGAAAAGCGAAAGTATTCTTGCAAAAATAAGGCAGCGAGACCTCTGAAAACTAGCCATTTCAGCTGCTATTTGTTTGCATCTACTCATTTCCATCATGAATACATCAATAAACCTGGTTGCCAACGTATGTAATTACAAACGTTCTAGCCTGGTTGACCCGTTTAACTATAGAGGAAAAACCACGAAGTTTAAAAGAAACACAGTGCTTTTACCTTGTCGATGTTTCTTAGAAAGAATATATGAAGGGGAAAACTCTGATTTTGACCAAAATCACAACATTGTCATTTCGAACCCTTTGCTACGTTTAGAACAGCTAGGAACTCGGTGGTTTGGACTGATCATAGACCTTGACTCCTTGCTTGTGGAAGCTAGTAATATCTACTCTCAAGATGCTTGGATGAAGTTAGCACAGAAGAAAAAATTGAGATATCCAAGTAAATATGATTTAAAAGTTGCAGAACGGAGTAGTCCAACCCAGTTCATTACTCAAATCATGCTATGGGGTACCGATCGTTACTTTGTTCGTGATCTCATCAAGGAATATCGCCGCCTTCTTCAAAAAAATTCTACTCCAAAGAGTTGTATAGATCTAAAGCCGGGTGTTCATAACTTTTTAAGGATGATGACTTCACAAGATATTCCTTGCATAATAACTTCATCTGAAAGCCGCCAGGATTTAAGGGCAACTTTGATTTCACTAGGTATTCATACGTACTTTGATGTTGAAGATGAAGATAAGTTACCAAATTCACATAATAAAATTGTTGAGAAAATTGCAGGGTGTGATGACACTGCCAATGGACTACCAGATCCAGAACTTTATGCCTATGCAGCAAATTTGATTCAACGGGCATGTGATAGGTGTGTGGTGCTAGGTGCTTCGATTTCTTGCTGTGAAGCTGCACATTCACTTGGTATGAAGTGTGTTCTCATTCAAGGAGGTAAAACGAGGCGTTGGGAGTTGACTGGTGCAGATATTGTTAAAAGTAGCTTGGAGGAAGTCTTCTTTCAAGATTTTAAAGAACTCTTCTCTTCAGATCTTGATTAATACAGATAGAGCAGGTATTATTATTTGTGAATTTAGCACTGAAAATCTAACTATGTTACCAGATGAAAGTGTGAGAGCAACTGCTTTTTTGTTGGATTCAAGTCAGGAGTTCCCCTCCTTCGCCTTCTCTCAAGAGAGACATTGCTCGCCGCAAATGAACAAAAAAACACGTTTACCGTGTCCCTCTGTTCATTGCTCCGTGGTTGACTGCTTTTTGTGGATTTTACTGCTAGTAGTAACGTCTGGGAGGTCGGCTTTTAGCTTTGTTTTGAGGGGCCTTTTACTCGGTATATTTTCAATAAAAATAGAAAGTAGACCACGGATGTGTCCGGCGCGCACACGGCGGATTATTCGGAGTCTACGTCGAGGAAGCGAAACGAAGAAAAAATATGAAGAGAAAGATAAATTTTTGCGATGGTGACGGGGTTGATGGCTGAACAGAAGAGTGATATGTCATCTGGAAGACCGGCTTTCTGTCTTGATATTTTCCAATCGTCGAAATATTCGACGATTCCGGCCTCGTTGTAAAACGCGAGTTCGTCGTAAATAATTTCGCGCACTTTTGGGGTATATGCTTCTGCGCTATTTGAAGCGAACGCCGGCGTGGTAGAATCGAAAGGAATAAACGTAGCGTCGTTGACGGCGATATCGCAAGCTTTTTTAAGAACTTGGCGCTCTTCGGCACATAACGAACCACGGTCGATGAGTCCTTGTGCGAGAGCGGATACTTTAAAAATTTGGGGTAGCAAATTCATCTATTTCGGCCCAATATACGCGTATTCGGTCATCTAAAAAAAGTGGCCGAAAAACGATGTCGCCCAGTTTACACATATTACACATATTTTACCCAAACACCACATCTGTCTTTTGTATGAAACAATTTACTTACAGGTACAACACACAACCTACAACTCACAATACACAACCCAAACAATACACCACGCTTCACTAAAATAAGACAAAAATAATGAGCAAAAGCAACATCAACGACACGTTACCAAAAAAGGATACCGATGATGAGGAGGAGGAGGAGGACGACGTCGTCGTCGTGGGGTTAAAAAAAAAAGATGATGACGATGAGAATGCGAATATGAACGACGCGAATGAGAAGAAGAAGACGCCGGTGACCATAATCACTGGTTTCCTCGGCGCCGGGAAAACGACTCTGGTGAATTACATTCTAAAAAGCTCTCAACACGGCTTAAAAATAGCCGTGATCGAAAACGAATTCGGCGCGGTCTCTATCGACGAATCACTCGTCGCGGAGAACGTGAAGGAAAAAGAAGACATCATTAGCATGGATAACGGATGCGTCTGTTGCACCGTCCGAGGAGATTTAGTGAGAGCTTTGATGCAGTTGAAAGATCGGAAAGATAAAACTTTCGATGCGGTTATAATCGAAACGACAGGTCTGGCGGATCCGGCGCCGGTGGCGTTTACGTTTTTTCTAAATCCAGAAATCGCGGATTACTACGAGTTAGATTCTATTTTGTGTCTAGTGGACGCGAAGCACGTACATTTACACTTGGAAGAGGAGAAGAAAGAAGGTGCTGTGAACGAAGCCGTCTCGCAAGTCGCCTTCGCCGACCGGATTTTGTTGAATAAGATTGATTTGGTGAGCAAAGAGAGATTGGAGGAAACGAAGAAGGTTCTGAAGGCGATCAATAGCAGCGCAGAGGTAATCGAGACGCAAAATAGTCAGGTTGATTTGAAAAAAGTTTTAGGCGTGAGCTCGTTTAGCGTGGAGAAGACGTTGGAGCACGATCCGAGTTTTTTGGACGAAAATAAATCAAAAATTCACGACCTCACTGGAGTCGGCTCGGTCGGTATCGAGTGCGAGGGCGAGCTGGATTTCAATCGAGTCAACGAGTTCATGATGAACTTGCTGCAAGAAAATAGCGCGAACATGTACCGAAGTAAAGGCGTCTTTTGCTTTCAAGGTCAAGGCGACGCCAAGTTTGTGTTTCAAGGCGTCCACGAACAAATAAACTTTGGACCGAGCGGAAACGAGTGGCGAAAAGGCGAAAAAAAGTTGAATCGCATGGTCTTCATCGGCAGAGATTTGAATCGAGAGCAGTTGGAGAGTGGATTTCGAAAGTGTTTGGTCTGAGTGTTACATAACACGTTTCTGCCGCGGGTACTAGGGTAGAGAGGATTTTATCGTCCGTTTCTTTCTCTCGTAATACGTTGCACATTCGAACACATTTCACACAAAAACATCATCACATAAAAATAACCGCGCGAGAGCACCTTTTACAAAGCACACGTACCCTCCGCGCGAGAGCACTTTTCTCGCTGACTCTTTCGCTGCTACGTTTAGAAGAGTACCGTTTTAGTTTTCAATTTCTCTCTAAACTCCTCTTTACATGACGCATCATCAACTCCTTTCCCGGGGAAAAGAGGAGGAGGCGGAGAAGGCTGTCGTCGCATCCGGCGATACGAGCGGGAACCAAGCGCAACAACAACAACAACAACAACAACAACAGGACAACAAGACAACAACAACGACGCGTTTGCGGAAGAGCAAATCTCTCTCCAACCTCGTGCAACAACAACAACAACAACAGAAACAACAGAAACAGAAACGAGCTTTTGCGGGAGGGGAGACCGTTATCCAAAACGAAGAAAATTCGATGAAATTGGACAAAGAGGAGGAAGACGCGGAACGACGGGAGCACAAAATACGATACGAAGAAGAAGAAAAAGAAGAAAAAGAAGAAGAGGAACTCAAAACCACGAAGAAGACGGATGATGATTATTTCGAGGAGGAAGGCGGAGAGAAACCGATGAAACGCGTGGCGTCGATGAAAGCGATGATGATGATGATGGAGGAGGAAGAGGAGGATTTTGATGGGAGGAAGAAAACGCCGCCCGGGTCGCCGCTGAGAAGAACGAATAATAAATTGAGAGGGAGCGTCGTCGGGGGGTTGAGGAAGACGGCTACGATTCATTCGCACGCGTCGGTTTTAGATTTGATGCAGATTAGCGAGACGAGGGAGGAGGAAGATCGAGCTGGGAAGTTGTTGGGACGGTTACACATATCTTCGCAAGAGGAGGTGGAGGAATTGGAGGTTAAAGAAGGAGTGAAAGGAACAGCCGCCGCGCAAACGCAAACGCAAACGCAAACGGTAAAAGAGGACGATTCGAATTTAGTCTCCGCGGCGGGTTTGTCCAAAGACTATAAAGAAGCCGAATACGACGACTCGTTGAGAGAGGTTATCATTT